>Ga0209309_10002405_pt1 | contig 17064 bp, 15 predicted proteins | sample COGITO_mtgs_1204_2_FD_184807 | JGI IMG/M metagenome (GOLD analysis project Ga0209309, IMG submission 184807) | Pelagic marine microbial communities from North Sea - COGITO_mtgs_120412 (SPAdes) (version 2) | ecosystem: Environmental > Aquatic > Marine > Epipelagic ... | reverse complement strand
TCCAGCGTGCCGGGGATCGATACCCGCAGAAACATCGAGATGGCGTTGGTGTCCTGCGCCTCAGGCGGGTGGCCGCGTCCGTCCTTGATATGGCACCGCTGGCACGAGCGCGCGTTATACAGCGGCCCCAACCCATCCGAAGCCAATGTTGAGGACGGCGCCGAAACCCACAATTTGCGAAACAACCCGTTGCCGACCTTAAAGGTCAGCTCATCCTCAAAGCTCACATTGCCCGAAAAGCTCACATTGCCCGAGGGCTGCGAAAACGCATCCGCCGTGTCGATAACACGCACGGTGGCCGCACCGGCGGACAGGTCCTCAAACCGTGCGGGTGCGGTAAAATCTGTTGTGGGGGCTGTGACGGCCGCGATGCGGGCCGATTCCGCAGCCGTGCGGGGGATGATGTTCAAATGCGGATCGCCCAGTGTGGCGCGCATATCCTGCGCCGCCGCAGTCGAACCCAGCAGGGTGAGCAGAAGGGCCGCGCCCCTCGTAAATCTACGCATAGGAACTGTCATCATCACGCGGCCTTGGCAGAAATTCGGGTCTGGAGTCGGCTTTGCCGCCCCGACATCGCAATACAACGCATAGGGCGGCAAGGGTATTGGTTTACTGGAACACAGTGTTCGGATCGTCGAGGCTGTCCGACCCTTCAATCGCGACTTGATCCAAGCCGAGGACCGTCACCACACGCTCGATGGATTTGGTTTGATCGATCAGGCCGTTGACGCCGCCCATGATCAACTCCTCACCCGCGGTGTTGCCCCGCTCCAGCATCTGGTCGTAGGCAAAGCCCGCCTCGGCCGCGGTTTTGATGCGGCCCAAGGCCATCATCGTCGCGCCCAGCTTGGCCTGCATTTCCGCATCCAAATCAGCATCCGCCGCGGCAACCAGATCGGACAGCGATGCGCCAGAGATCAGCGTGCCGTCCACCCGGACATATTCGCCCAGATACGCGCTCTGCACGCCCAGACCATCGTAGTAATGGCTGTTGTGCGTGTTATCCGAGAAGCAGTCATGCTCCTCCTCAGGGTCGTTCAGCATCAGGCCAAGGCGCATCCGCTCCCCCGCTTGCTCCCCATACGATAGCGATCCCATGCCGGTCAGGATGGTGGTCAGGCCAGCCGTCTCATCCGACAGGACCGAGGCACGGGCCGCGCCGCCGTCTGCCCACTGAGCGGCCATATATTCCAGATCGGACACCAGCAGATCCGTGGCGGCCTTCAGATACTCACCACGCCGGTCGCAGTTGCCGTTGGTGCAGTCGTCGCCCACGGCATAGTCGGTCCACGACCGGTCGCCCGCGCCGGCCTCGTGCCCGTTCAAGTCCTGCCCCCACAGCAGAAATTCGATGGCGTGATAGCCGGTGGCGACGTTGGATTCGACGCCGTCAGCCTCATGCAACGTCTCGCTCAGAAACGCGGGCGTGATCTGGCTGGCATCTACCTGCGCACCGGACAGAGTGAACGTGGGGCTGGCGATGACGTTCAGCGCCGCGAACTCGTTTTCATCCGACGGGCCACCGTAGGAGGCATCGACGTAATCAATCAGCCCCTCGTCCAGCGGCCACGCGTTCACCTTGCCCTCCCAATCATCGACGATGGGATTGCCAAAGCGGTACACCTCGCTCTGCTGATAGGGCACGCGGGCGGCCAGCCATGCGGTTTTGGCGGCTTGCAAGGCTTCGGCCGACGGGTCGGCAACCAGCGCATTGACCGCAGCTTGCAAACGCTGCGCGGTAATCAGACTGTCCTCGAACTTGGCTGCTGCAATTGTGACATAGGTGTCCAGCACGTCGGCGTTTTCCACGGCCAAGGCGGGGGATGCCAGCGCAAGGCACAGCGCGGTCGAGATCAGATAACTACGTTTCATAAGATCGTCCTGTCAGTGAAGTGTCGTAACATGTGAGTGGGTTCGCTGGGGTCCCTGCGGGGAGCCCAGATGCATGCGTTTCAGCGCCAGGCCGAAATCCGTCGCCAGCGATGTAATCAGCGGGGCCATATCGGCGCGCACCAGCAGCGTGGCAATCAGCATGGCGTCCTCGCGCTCGCCCTCCGCCGCTGTGGCGATAAAATTGGCAAAGCATGATTCGTCAGAGCCGAGGCACTTGCAGTTGACCGCATGGCGCATCAGCGGGCGGCGCCCATGTTGGGTACACAACCCGCACAACTGCTCGAACGCCTCCAGAATTCGCTGACCTTGAACAGTGCCAAAGCTGCGCTGGAAATCGCTGTGCACATAGCCGCGATTTTCAGGTCCATCGCACCACATCCGCAGATAAATCACCGAGGCTGCCTCGATCCCGTCCAGCTCGGTCACGAATCCGACCGGCGCGCCGCCGCGCTTTGCGTGGGTTTCATCATGGGTCATTTGGTCAGAATCAGTTTGCCAGCCCGCGTGATGCGCAGCGTGTAAACCTGATCGCCCAACACGATCTGCGCCTGATCGCGCCCCTCGGTCAGGTCCTGCGCTGAATATGTCGGCAACGCGGAGGGCAGGGTCTGCTTTGGCGGTATTGAATGAAACGTCATCAGACACGCCCCCGATTCCGGGCCGCATCGTGCCGTTGAGTTTTCAAGTTTCGCAAGACGCACCGCATTACAGAATCCCTTCGCTATCAATGTTCGGGCTTCCCAGTCATGCAGGCTGAGTGGCTAGAGTGCGCTAAACCTGAGTGATTTGATCGGACATGTCAATCCGACAATTTCAGTTGGTTATTCGAGGTGACAAAATATACCCCACGAAAACGCCCCGCGCGGGCGGCTGGAATATCAAATATCGAAATAGGGGATATTGGTGGAGCCTAGGGGGATCGAACCCCTGACCTCCTGCATGCCATGCAGGCGCTCTCCCAGCTGAGCTAAGGCCCCGAACCGCTTGCGCGATACCGCCGGATGTCTAGGACGACTACCGGTATCGCGCAAGGGGAAATTACGACTTTCGCGTTAGCGAAAATCAATCGTCGTCATTGTCTTTTGCCTTTTCGGCAATTTCGCCGATCGACGAGTCATCGTCGTCGTCGTCCAGCACCGTAGTGTCATCGGTATCCAGATCGGCATCGTCGTCGTCATCATCGTCCAATACGTCGTCGACAACATCTTCCGCCGCGGCGGCCTTGGCCTTTTCCTTCTTCGCAGCCTCGGCGCGCGCGCCTTTGGCTTTGGTCAGGGTGAAGGCCGACAGCTCATGCACCGTACCGCAGTTCGGGCACGTGGTCGGATCGTTGTTCAGATCGTAGAAGCGTGTCGTGCAGCTAGGGCAAAGACGCTTCGTGCCCCATTCCTGTTCCGGCATCTGACTTCCCTCATTCTCATGTAACCAAAGAGGTGCCGTGCCACAGGGCAGACATGATGTCAAAGCCTTTGGCAGGGCTATGTGACAGCTATCTGTTGCAATGCGGCGACTTTCCGCGCACCTTCGCACCTGCAAACAAAAAGAAAAACGAGGGACTGGCGATGCTATATCACGCTTATGAATACACGCACGCCGCACTGGGACCGATGCGTCAGGCAGCACGGATGGGGCATCAGATGCTGACCTCGTCGATGAATCCGATGGCCTCGACATATCAGGCCCGCGCGACTTCGGCTGCCTTTGAAATGTTTATCAACGCAACGCGCCGCTACGAAAAACCGGAATTCGGCATCGAAACGGTTGAGCTTAAAAACAAGACTTTAAATGTTGTCGAAGAGATCCCGTTCGCATTGCCGTTCTGCAATCTACTGCATTTCGCAAAACCCGATGCGCCAGCGAACCAGACGCCTGTTCTGATCGTCGCGCCGATGTCGGGCCACTACGCCACGCTGCTGCGCGGCACCGTTCTGCAAATGTTGCCCGAACACGACGTTTACATCACCGATTGGATCGACGCGCGTGACGTGCCGCTGACCGATGGCCGATTCGATCTGGACGATTACACCGATTATGTGATGGAACTGTGCCGCCATATTGCGCGTGAAACGGGCGAACGCCCCGCGGTTCTGGCCGTGTGCCAGCCCGGTGTGCCCGTACTTGCCGCAGCGTCACTAATGGCCGAGGATTCCGATCCTGCGCGTCCCTCCTCCGTCACGCTGATGGGATCCCCCATTGACGTGACCAAGAACCCCAAGGCACCGAACGAACTGGCCTCGGGCCGCCCGCTCAGCTGGTTCGAGAATAATGTGATCGTCACGGTCCCGTTCCCCAACAAGGGCTCGATGCGCCGCGTTTATCCCGGCTTCCTGCAATTGTCGGGCTTTATGTCCATGAACATGGATCGCCATGTGGATGCGCACGTAAACCAGTTCCGCAATCTGATTAAGGGCGACGGCGACAGCACCGATCAGCACCGCACCTTCTACGACGAATATAACGCCGTGATGGATATGACGGAGGAATTCTACCTCCAGACGATCGAGCGTGTGTTCCAGAAGGGCCTGTTTGCCACTGGCGAATATATGTACCGCGACCGTTTGGTAAAACCGTCCGCTATCACCGACATCGCCCTGATGACGGTTGAGGGTGAAAACGACGACATTACCGGTTTGGGCCAGACAGAGGCGGCGCAAACCCTCGCCACCAATGTTCCCGACGATAAGCGTCTGCACTACGTGCAGGAAAAGGTGGGTCACTACGGCGTGTTCAACGGCTCGCGCTGGCGCAAGTTCATCCAGCCCAAGGTAGCAGAGTTCATGCAGGCGCAGCGCGCTCCTCACGCCTAACCGCGGATGAGCGAGCTGCTGCGCATCGGATCGCCCCCGATCACTGTGGTCCTGCGCCGCTCGGCGCAGGCCCGCCAGCTGACATTGCGTGTGCCGTTCATCGGCGGCGATCCGGTTTTGACCGCCCCGAACCGCGTCGCCAAACGCGCGATTGACGGATTCCTGACTGAGCGTGAGGAGTGGCTGCGCGCCGCACTCGATCGCAAACCACAACCTGTCAGCATCACCGATGGCGCCACGATTCCGGTGGAGGGAACACTTCACACCATCCAGCTGGCCCCTCGGCGCGGCATCCACGCAGAACCCGGCGTCCTTACCGCCCCGCGCAGCAACCCCGGCGGGGCGCTGTCCGCGTGGCTACGAGGCCTCGCGCGGGACCGGCTGGCCACGGCCACGGGCCACTATGCAGCGCAACTGGGCGTGCCCACGGGCAAGCTGACACTGCGCGACCCACGTTCGCGGTGGGGCAGTTGTACCAGCGACGGCAACCTGATGTTTTCATGGCGGCTTATCATGGCCCCGACCGAAGTGCTGGACTACGTCGCCGCGCATGAGGTCGCGCACCTGATCGAAATGAACCACTCCGCCGATTTCTGGGCCATCGTGGATAACCTGAAACCCGGCTGGCAGGCGCAGCGCGATTGGCTGCGCGCGCAGGGCGCGGATTTGCACCGCTACCGGTTCGACGCCTAGGCGCTTTGCCCTATCCCGGCCTCGCGCAGCAACGCGCCGATCTCCTCATACAGCAACCGCTGCTCCGCCTCACCCTTCACCGGAACGCGCCCCACCTCCAGTATCAGTGGCGTGCTGAGCGGTGTTACATGCGGTGCCGCAACATGATCCACACGGCCCTTGATGCGCTGCATAAACTCCTCGATCCGGTCGAAATCGACCATGCCCCGCATTGCCTCCTCCCGTGTGATGTCCAGCATCAGGTGGTCAGGATCGTATTTGCGCAGGGTGTCATACAGAATATCGGTCGAAAACGTCGCCTGCCGCCCCGATTTACGCTGCCCCGGCAGGTTTTGACTGATCAGCCCCGCAACCCGCGCCGGTATGCGAAAGGTTCGCTTCATCACCATATTTTCCGCCAGCCACGTGTCCAGCGCAGCGCGTAAATCACCCTGATCCAGCAGGGCGGCAGGATCCTCAATCGGGTCCAGGCTCCAGATCATCAGCGCGTAATCATTGGCGACAAAACCCAATGGCCCCAGTCCGGCCTCCTCCATCCGGCGGGTCAGGATGATGCCCAACGTCTGATGCGCGTTGCGTCCGGCAAAGGCATACCAGACCGAATGAAAATGCGGCCCGCGCTGGAACGTCTCCACCAACATGCGATCCGCCTGCGGTATCTGGCTGATACGCGCCTGCAATCCCAACCACTCGGCGGTGTGCGCAGGCAGCCGCGCCCACGCGCTGCGGTCGTTCACGAATGCCAACACGCGATGCGTCAGTTTGGTGGACATGGCCAGTTTGGTCCCGCCAAAGGTCGCGATTTTGGGCTGCTTTCCGGCAGAGGCACTGACCTGTACCGTCATTTCGCGCAGCCCCTCGTATTTCACGACCTGACCGCCAATCAGAAAAGTATCGCCCGCCACCAGTGTTGCGGCGAAACCCTCCTCGATTTCGCCCAGCATCTTACCGCGCCGATAGGCCACCTTCAGCGTGTGTGTGTCCAGAATAGTGCCGACATTCATCCGCAGGTCGCGCGTCGCACGCGGGTCGCGCAACTGCCATTTTCCGTCCCGTTCAACCAGTCGCTGATAGCGATCATAGGCCCGCAGTGCGTAACCGCCGGTGGCGCAATAATCCAGGCATCGCTCAAACGCCGCGCGGCTCAAGTTACGATACGGCCCCGCCCGCTTGACCTGCACAAACAGCTCATCCGCCACGAACGGGCCGGAACAGGCGGTCAGCAGAATATGCTGGCACAGCACGTCCAAGGGCGCATCCGCACGCGGATCACCGTCCAGATCAGCGGCCTCCACCGCCTCCAACGCGACCTGACATTCGATGATTTCAAACTGGTTCGCAGGCACGATCAACGCCTTGCTGGGCGCATTATAGCGATGGTTCGCCCGCCCGATGCGCTGGACCAGTCGCTTAACATTCTTGGGAGCACCGACCTGAATGACCAGATCCACATCCCCCCAATCAATGCCCAGATCCAGCGATCCCGTAGCCACTACGGCCCGCAGCTCACCCGTGACCATCGCCGCCTCGACCCGCTGGCGGGCCTCGCGGCTCAGCGAGCCATGGTGCAGCCCGATGGGCAGGTTTTCGTCGTTTACGGCCCACAGCGCCTGAAAAAACAGCTCGGACTGGGCGCGGGTGTTGATGAAGACGATGGTGATTTTGTGTCGGCGAATTTGCTCCAGAACCTCACGCGCCGCGTGTCGCCCGCCCTGCCCGAACCACGGCGGGGGCTGCTCCGTTTCCAGCATCGCAATATCGGCAGGCGGGCCGGGGTCAGCCAGCAAAATGTCGGTATCCGGCCCCAAAAACCGCGCGAGGGCAGGCGGGTCCTCAACCGTGGCGCTCAACCCCGTGCGGCGCAGACCGGGGGCCAAGGACTCTAACCGCTCCAGACACAACATCATCTGATCGCCGCGCTTGCTTTCAGCCAGCGCATGAATCTCATCCACGATGACCCGCCGCAATCCGCCAAAGATCCGCGGCGCCTCCTCATAGCTCAACAATAGAGCCAAACTCTCGGGCGTGGTCAGCAGAATATCAGGTGGATCGACCCGCTGGCGCTGGCGCTGGCTTTGCTTGGTGTCGCCGGTGCGATCCTCGATCCGCAGATCCAGACCCATTTCGCGCACCGGCGTTTCCAGATTGCGCCGAATATCCGACGCCAACGCCTTGAGCGGCGAAATATATAGCGTGTGCATCCCCTGATGCGGCCCTTCCGACAACTCCACCAACGAGGGCAGGAACCCCGCCAGCGTCTTACCGCCACCGGTGGGCGCGATCAGCAGAGTCGATGCCGCCTGACCCGCCAACAGCGCACGCTGATGCGGATGCGGCGACCAGCCCTTGGCGGCGAACCAATCGGTGAATTGCTTGGGTAACTCCATAGAGCGGAGTTAACTCAGCGGCCTCAAATTGCGAATGGTACGAATGATCGCATCCGCCAGCGTGGTGTCAGCCCCGGCAGGCGCGGCATCCTTGGCGGCGGCAACGTCCTTGGCCAAAATCCCGATGGTGTTGTCGTCGGCGTAGCCGTCGGCCGCAAATTCAATCGCGTCGAAATTCGACCCCAGCCACGTTTGCCCCGAACTGTCGTGCATCAGCTTTAACAGCGCATCGCGCTCCAGCCCATGCTCCTCCGCCCAGGCCAGCGCGGTGCGTGTCGCGGCGGTGGAACTGGCGGCGACCAGATTGTTGCAAACCTTGGCCGTCATGCCCGCGCCATAGCCGCCCATGCGGTGAAACTTGCTGCCCATGGCGTCAAACAACGGCTGCAAGCGGTCCAGCACAGCCGCCTCACCGCCCAGCATAAAGCTTAACCGCCGCTCCTGCGCTGCAATGGCCGCGCCTGACATGGGCGCATCGACCAGTTCTACATGGGCAGGCACCCGCGCGCGCAGCGATTTCACATAGACCGGCGACAGGGTGGAGCAGATGACCAGCGTGCGCAGCGACGGCAGCGCGGCGATCCCCTGCACGTCAAACAGCAGCGCGTCCGTTTCCGCCTGATCGCGCACGACTGTAAAGATCACCTCACATCCGTCGAGCGTTTCGCTCATGAACGGCCAGTGCTTTACCGCCACATCGAACCCGACCGTATCGAATGTCGTGGCCAGGGCGGCGGCCATCGGCCCGCCCATACGCCCACATCCTGCGACGCCGATCTTCATTTGAAATCAGGTGCGCGTTTTTGCACGTTGGCCATGACGGCCTCCATCTGGTGCGGCTTGCCGATCAGATCGGCCTGAAGCCGCGATTCCGCCAGCAGCACCGCATCCGGCCCCTCGGTCACGGCAATCTCGGCCAAGGCTTTGGCAGTGCGCACCGCGCTTGGCGATTTCGCGGCGATGTCAGCGGCCAGCGCCTGCGCGCGGGCCAGCGGATCTGCGGCAATTTCTGTGACCAAACCCCACTCCAATGCTTGCTCGGCCGCAAACACCTCACCGGTGTAGATCAGGCGCTTCATCAGATCGGCACGCATCAGGCGGGGCAGCAAGACCATGCCGCCCATGTCGGGAACCAAGCCCCACTTCATCTCCATAATGCTCATGCGGGTTTCGGGCGCAGCAATGCGAATATCCGCCCCCATGGCGATCTGCAAACCGCCGCCAAAGCACGTGTGATGCACCGCTGCGATCACCGGCATCGGCAGCTCGTGCCACACCATCGCCACGCGCTGAAACAGGTTCGAGCGTCCGTGCGTACGCTCCATCAACGCGGCAGGGTCGGACCCTAGCGCAGCAAAGGTCGCCACGTCCAGACCCGCACAAAATGCACGCCCCTCACCCGACAGGACAACCGCGCGCACATCGTCACGGTTCACCGCCTCCCCCGCCGCGACAATGCCGTCCAGCATGGCAGGGTCCAGCGCGTTCATCTTGTCCGCACGGTTCAGCCGCACATGCGCGACGTGATCCACGATTTCGATTGTTACTCGCTCGGTCATCCCATTCCCTTTGCATCGCTGGCGTCGCTATCAACGTATAGGTTTTCCCAAGCCCGCTCCATCAGGGGGATCGTCATCTCACGCGCGATACCCTCGTAATCGCAGATGGACCCCATCTGGCTCATCAAAAAGGGCGCGTGATAGGCCGCAAACGGCCCGCTGGGGCTGGGATACAGATTGCGCAGCATGTGGGTGATAACCTCCTCACGCGGCTCGAATCCGGCCTTGCGCGACATGATGACAAACATCTTGAGGAAATCCTGCTGCCCCGGCCGGTCGATTTTGACCTTGTAATAAATCCGCCGCAACGCCGCCCCGTCGAACAGTTCGGTGGGGGCAAAGTTGGTGGAGAAAATTACAAGCGTATCGAACGGAACCGTAAATTTCTGGCCTGATTGCAGACTCAGCAAATCATAGCGCTGCTCGATCGGAACGATCCAGCGGTTCATCAACGCCTGTGCGCTTTCGCGTTGTCGGCCAAGGTCATCGACGATGAAAACCCCGCCGGTCGCCTTTAATTGCAACGGCGCCTGATAGGTGCGGCTGACCGGATTATACCCCAGATCCAGCATATCCAGCGTCAGCTCACCCCCCGTGATGACCGATGGGCGCTTGCACATCACATAGCGCGGATCAAACGGCGGGCGGGCGCGAATGCCGTGCGGGTCAGTTTGCGGGCTTTCCACGATCTGATGCACGATGGGGTCGAACAGGCTGATGGTTTGCCCGAAAACAGCCAAGGTGTGGGGGATATAAACCGCTTCTCCCAGCGCATCGCGGATCGCCTCGGACAGTACAGATTTACCGTTCCCCGGCGGCCCGTAAAACAGGATCGAGCGACCCGAATTCACCGCCGGACCCAATTTATCCAGCATCCCCGGCGGCAACACCAAATGGGCGGAGGCCGCCTCCAACTGTGCCTTTCGGATGGATGCACTGCCGACGCTTTGCCGTTTGCTCTGCGCCTTGAATGCCTCCAGCGAAACAGGGAAGGTGCCGTAATATTCCGACTGTGCCAGCGCATCCTGCGCCCGTGCGCGGCCCGCGTCGGTCAACTGATAGCGCAGCTCGGACGATGCGGCGGCCCCGCGATTGCCCAGCGTTTCAATCAGGTTCTGCGTGCGGGCCACATCAATCAGCGCGTCGATAATACCGGGCATCACACCACACGTCCGCGCCAGCTCCGTCGGCATACTCAGGCTCATGCGGAACATGGTTTTCAGCATCAGATCGCGGGCAAAGGTCACCTCCAGCCCCAGATCCTCCAACCGGACAGGCGCAGGCGGGGCGGATATTGGCGTGGCAGACATCGCTCAGCCTCCCAATGCGATCAGCATAAGGTAATAAATCAGCGACAATGACAGCGCGACACCATAGGAAAATACGCCCTTGGCGGTCCAACTGGTCCAATTCGGTGCCATGGCCCGCATCGCAGGCATCCGGCCCAGCATCCGGTGGGTCAGCAATCCGGCCAACGCCATCACCCCCAATATCCGCATAAAGAATGTCACATCCGCAGGATCAACAAACAGGAACACCGCCGCCGCAAACTTCACATCGCCCGCGCCCATCTGACCCAGCGCATACAGCGCCAGCCCGATGGCAAACACGATGCCCGCAACGATCAACCGACCCGGAATTTCACCCAGCGGCAGGGTCAGCGGCACCACGACGATGAAAATCACCAGCATCGCAATGCTGATCCGGTTGGGAATCCGCATCGTGCTCAGGTCGGTCCAAACGGCGACCAGCGCCGGAATCGCTATGGCACACAGGTGCAGCAGGGCAATGGTTGGCGTCATCGGTTCACAGTTCCCTGTAGCGCAGCCAGCTTGTCCGCCGCAGCGGCAAAATGGCGAGGATGGGTTTCAACGGCCAGCTCCAGCAAACCACGCGCAATGTCCGAGGAATCCTGACGCAGGGCGACCAAGGCCATGTTGTGATAAATCTGCGCCCGTTCCTCCTCGCTCAACGGCACAACGGGCAGGGCGTAGTTCCCCTGCAAGGCACGCGAGATTGCGAGGTTGTTTTTCGCGCTGAATGATTGCGGATCATAGCGGACAGAATCCCCGAACAACCGGGCTGCCCCGTCCAGATCCCCGCGCGACATCTTGGAAACGCCCCAATTGTTCAGGATCGGCGCGGGGGCAGACGTCAGGCTGCGCGCCTTGGCGTAAAACCTGTCCGCCGCATCCCAGCGCTGATAGTTATCCGCAACAATGGCGTTCAACTGGTTCCAGCGATATTCCTCAGCACCATTGTTGACCAAGGACAGCTGCGCCTCGGCACGATCCCACTGGTTTAGCCGGACCAGGGATTGGGCGAAGGTTATCCGGTCACGATCCTCCAGATCGCCCTGCTCGTCCAGCCGCTCGAACGCGATCACAGCCTCATCATGGCGATCGGCGCGGGTCAGGCTGATGGCATAGCCGCGCTGGAAATCCAGCCGGTTGGGTTCCTCCGCCAGGGACGAGCGGAAAAACTGCACTGCTGCATCAGGCTCCCCCGTGGTCAGCATCAGTTCGGTCAGGTTTACACTGTTGATGGCGTTCAGCCCGCTGGCCGAGGATGCAAACGGCTCCGGTGGCTCACATGCGGCCAAGGCCAGTATCCCGAGTGTGCCCAATATCGCTGCGCTACGCATAATCATCGTCCCCCTCGCCCTATGGCGTGCCCAAAAGGTATCGGCCAGACCCGTGACGTACCAGCGTCAAATCGGTCTGCACCCTATCCGTTTCGGGGATTTCACCGCCGGTCAGCTCCTCGATCCGAGCCAGGTTCGCCCGCGCCGCATCATTCGTGCCGCTGGACAACGCAAATGCGGTCTGAAAGGCGTTGTGCGCCTTGTTCAGGTCCCGCTGGCTCAGCGCGACAACACCCAGATTGTTCCAGATCTCAACCGAGTCCGGTGCCTTACCCACTGCGATGTCCAAAAACCGCTCCGCCGCATTCAACCGCCCCAACCGTGCGTTCACAGTGCCGAGCGCGGCCTCGATCTGCCCCGGCTCACCTGTATCGCCCAACGCATAGGCGCGGGTAAATGCACGCAGGGCCAGTTCGTATTGCGCTGCCTGCATCAGCAAATGTCCGGTCGCCAGCGGATCATCCACCGTGTCCACATCATAGACGGTGGGCATGACGGTGCGCATCTCGGGTACAGGTACGCCCGGCTCACATGCAGCCAGTCCAAACACGAGGATCAGCGCCGCCTTACCCGCCAAGGGTATTCAGGATGTCATAAACCGACGGCCCGACCAGAATGATCAGCAGCGGCGGTACGGTGAACAGCATGGTTCCCAGCGTCAGCTTGGTGGGCAAAGTGTTGGCCTTCTCCTCTGCTCGCATCACCCGCTTGTCACGCATTTCCGCGCCATAAACCCGCAGGGCGGACGCGATGGACGTACCAAAACTGGCGGACTGGATCAGCACGGTGACAAAGCTGGACACATCCGGCACGCCGCAGCGTTCGGCCATGTCGCGCAGCACGGTCACGCGGTCCTTACCGGCGCGCACCTCGTTTGCGACAATCTCGAACTCCTCGGCCAAAGTGGGATAGCCGACACGAATTTCCTCGGACACGCGCAGGATCGCCTGATCCAGCGATTGTCCGGCCTCCACACACACCAGCATCAAATCCAGCGCATCGGGGAACGCGACCGCGATCTCCTCCTGACGCTCCTGTAGGCGCTTCGTCACCCAGTAATTCGGCCCCATATAGCCAATCAAACCGGGCGCTGCGACGTACATCATCATCTTGGTCAGGTCGGTATTTTCACCCGCCGTGACCAGATAAACGATCAATCCCGTGCCCAGCAGGCCAATTCCCAGCGTCACCCGCAGGAAAAAGAACGTCGAAACGGCCGAGCGGCTGCGATATCCCGCCCGCGTCAGCTTCAGCCGGATTTCCGAGAATTGCTTTTGGTCCTGCGGCTCCAGATACGGGGCCAGTGACGCCAATCCGCGCGCACCGGGATCATGGCGCAGTTTCAGCCCCGTTTGCTGGGTAACTACTTCCGCCTTGGTCAGGCGGCTTTGCCCGCTGCGCCCGCCATCCTCGTGCAGACGATCCAACCGGTCGGCAGGACGGCGCAGCGCGATGGGCGCGGCCAGGGCCAGCAACAGCAACATCAACGCAACCGACGCATATAGCGGTCCCAAGGGGCCAAAGGCCGCCTCCAGAAACACATATGCCGCGTCCAGTTTGTTGAGCAGTGGTTCCATCCTCGTCAGACCTTGATATTGACCATCGCCCGCATAAACAGGACGTTGGCCACCAAAAATACACCCACGACGATGACCGCAGGTGTGAACAGCGAGGTTTCTTGTACCTCGTCATAGTAATTCGGCTCCACCAACTGAATGATGATGATCGCCATGATCGGAAACATCGACAGGAACCAACCGGACCAGCGCGCCTCGGCGGTGATCGCCTTGACCCGCCGGAACAGCTTGAACCGCGACCGGATCACTGCGGACAGGCCGGCCAGAACCTCGGCCAGGTTACCGCCGGATTGCGATTGAATGCTGACCGCGACCGATAGGAACCGTAAATCCTGAACCGAAATCCGCTCCGCCATGCGGGCCAGCGATTCCGTGATATCCATGCCGTAGGTCGCCTCATCCGCGATGATGCCAAATTCGGTGCCCAGCGGGTCCGGCATTTCATGCGCCACGATCGAAACCGAGGATGAAAACGGATGCCCCACGCGCAGCGAGCGTACGATCAGTTCCACCGCGTCGGGCAATTGCTCCTCGAACAACGCCATCCGTGCCTTGGCCTTATTGTTCAGCCACAAATACACTCCGGCAAAACCCATCAGGATCGAAATACCGATCCGCAGCACCAGCGCCGCCGTGGAAAACACTGTCAGCAGCACAAACACCATGATCGCCATCATGCCGATAACCAGCGCCAGGCCACGCGGGGTAAACGCAATGTTGGCCTGCGCCGCCCGCTCATACAGCGGGGCCATAATCGGAATGCCGGAGTTCCTGCGATGCTGGTCCCGTTCCGCGCGCAGGGTTTCCAGCACGTCCTCGGGGTCCTCGCCCTTTTCCAGCAGCTCCAACCGGCGGTTGACCTTGCTTTCCAGCCGGACGGACTTGCCAAAGATCAGAAGGTATACACCCTCAACCATCAGCAGCACGCCGACGAAAATCATCGCATAGATGATGGGTTCAAACGACATCAATCAGTCTTCACAGGTGTGTAGATGGAGTTTGGCAACTCATACCCCCACTGCTTGAAACGATCCGAATGGATGGAGCGTAGGCCCGTCGCCGTGAAATGGCCGAGAATCATGTTGTTTTCGTCCAAGCCTGTGCGTTTGAACCGGAAAATTTCCTGCATCGACACGATTTCCCCCTCCATTCCCGTCAATTCCGTGACGGACATCATGCGCCGTGATCCATCTTGTAACCGGCTAACCTGTACGACCAGGTTAACAGCCGCCGCAATTTGGGCGCGGCTCGCACTCATCGGCATTTCCACGCCGGTCATGGCGATCATGTTTTCCAATCGGCTAATGGCGTCGCGGGACGAGTTGGCGTGAATTGTCGTCATCGACCCGTCGTGACCCGTGTTCATGGCCTGCAACATGTCGATAACCTCGTCACCACGGGTTTCGCCGACGATAATCCGGTCCGGCCGCATCCGCAGGGCGTTGCGCAACAGATCGCGCTGGGTGACCTCACCGCGCCCCTCGACGTTGGGCGGGCGGCTTTCCATACGACCGATGTGAACCTGCTGTAGCTGAAGCTCGGCGGTATCCTCGATCGTCACAATCCGCTCGGAGTTGTCGATAAACGACGACAGCGCGTTCAGCGTCGTTGTTTTACCCGACCCCGTACCGCCCGAAACGATGATGTTCAGGCGACACGACACGGCGGCCTGCAAATAGGCGGCCATTTCCTCGGTGAAGGCGCCAAAGTCGATCAGCTCATCAATCGACAGCTTTTCCTTCGAGAATTTGCGGATCGACACCAGCGGCCCATCCACCGCACAGGGCGGCACCAGCGCGTTAAAGCGTGACCCATCGGCCAGCCGCGCATCCACATAGGGGTTGGATTCATCCACACGCCGCCCCACCGCGCTAACAATCTTGTCGATCACGCGCAGCAGATGCTTTTCGTCCTTAAAAACGGTGTCGGTCAGTTGCAGCTTACCCTTGCGCTCGACAAAGACCTGCCGGTGCGAGTTCACCAGAATATCGTTGACCGTCGGGTCCTTCAGCAACGGCTCCAGCGGGCCCAGACCCGTCACCTCATCGTATAGATCGTTGTTGAGCTGCTCGACCTCGGCCGAGTTCAGAACGATCCCTTGCTCGCGCAAACCTTCACGGCTGATGGCGGCGATTTCACGGCGCAGGTCGCTCTCGCTCACCTTGTCCAAGACGGCGAGGTTCAGCGTTTCCAGCAGGCGGCGGTGCAACTCCATGCGGATGTCGAGCAGTCGGGCGCGCCGCTTGGTGTCCCGCTCCTTCTCCGCGATCTGCGCCTCGGTATCGGGCAGGGGTTTGTTCAACGCGGGTGAGGGCGCGGAGCTTTCACGCGCGCGCTTTTCCGGCTGAATGCTGGGTTTGTCCAAGGCGGGTGAGGGTTGCGGACGCACAGGAGCTTGCCCCGGCTTTTGCCCCGGCTTTTGATAGCGTGAAAACATCGCCTTACCCCCCCAAACTATTTTCTGCCGAACATTCTGTCCGGCACCGATCGCTAGATCGTTTCAGCCTTCTGCTTTTCCGCCAAATCTACCAGCGATTTCGCGACTTTCCGGATTTCCTTACGTAAAGCGTTGCTCGAAGCACTCTCCGCCAAGGGCACGCCCTGATCCGCGGCATTCATAACCGCCTTACCGCCATCGGGCAGCATGACGTTGAATTCGATGCCCAGCGAATCTGCCATCCGCTTGATCCGCGCCTTACCCCCGCCTATGCCGCCGGGGGTTCGGTTCATGATGTACTGCACCTTTTCCAGCGGCAGATCCTCTGCCTTCAGCCCGCGCAGGAACCGCAGCATGTTCTGGGCGCAGCGCATGTCCAGCTCCATGACGGCAAAGAACGTCTCGGCCATGTCCAGCACAACACTGGTCCACCCGACGAGGGTTGAGGGCATGTCCACAATCACAAAATCATGGGTCGAGGCCGCCACATCCAGAATCCGGCGAATGTCCTCAGGCTCGGCAATCTCGAACGGCACGATGTCAGGGGGCGCGGTAAAGACGGACAGCTTTTTGCCGTAAGTTACCATCGCATCAATGATCGCGGCACGGTCCTGACCATGCTGCTCGGTCAACACCTGCATGGTGGCGTCACGCCGCGCCAAATCCAGATAGGTCGCGACCGATCCGAACTGTAGGTTCAGATCGATAATGCAGACCTTACGCTCAACCTTGCGCGGCGTTTGCGCCATCTCCCACGCCAGATTCACCGCCAGCGTCGTCGCCCCCACGCCGCCCGCAATGCCCTGCACAGGCAGGATCATGCCGCGCCGCGCCGCAGGCGCCCCCGTGGCAATAGGCTGCGCAGCCGTCCGGCGCATCTTCTCCAGCGTTTCAGACAGCACACCCTCCGGCATCGGATAGGGCGTAAATTCATCGGCGCCCGCGCGGATCAGGCGATGCAGCGCGGTGGCGGTCAGCTCCTCCACCACCAGCAACACGGGCAGGCCCCGCTGCTTGGCCGCGCTTACAATGATCTCAAAGGGGTCCAGCTCCGCTTCATCCTCGCG
>Ga0209309_10002403_pt1 | contig 17070 bp, 16 predicted proteins | sample COGITO_mtgs_1204_2_FD_184807 | JGI IMG/M metagenome (GOLD analysis project Ga0209309, IMG submission 184807) | Pelagic marine microbial communities from North Sea - COGITO_mtgs_120412 (SPAdes) (version 2) | ecosystem: Environmental > Aquatic > Marine > Epipelagic ... | reverse complement strand
ATCTGTATTTACAGGGTTTTTGCTCTAGACGTGAAGCTGACAGATTAATTGAAAAAGGTCTCATCAAAGTTAACGGCAAAAAAGCAAAGTTGGGACAACAAATTGAAAAAGATGACGCTATTGATATCCCAAAATCCGTGAGGCAAGAAAAAGCTATTAAAAAATACTTCTTACTACATAAACCAACAGGCGTTGTATCTCATAACCCTCAAAATGGGGAGAAGTCTGCTGAGACATATTTTGAATCACCTGAATTGCGCAAGTTACGATTGGCCCCACTGGGACGACTTGATAAAGCTTCGCGTGGTCTTATGCTATTTTCAAATGATGGAACAATTGTTGATAAATTATTGAATCCTAAATTCGAGCACGAGAAAGAGTATGTGGTGACTATTGATAAACGTATGACCAAAGATTTTTTTGACAATATGGAGCGAGGTGTAAAAATTGAAGGATACAAAACAAAACCATCCAAAGTTACAAAAATAGATACTCGTTCATTTAGGATAATTTTAACTGAAGGGAAAAAACATCAGATTCGTCGGATGTGTGCTGCTCTGGGATATCAAGTACAAGACCTGAAACGTACAAGAATTATGAACCTACGTTTAGGAAAAATGAAACCAGGATCATATCAAGAAGTTTCTGGACTTGAATTACTTACTTTCTTAAAATCAATTGGAGCCATCCCCGTATCCAAGAAAAAATAAAACCACATGATCATGTGGTTTTATTTTTATAATGAGAAGTCATCTAATCTATACAAGTCATCATCCTGTTTCTTTTTATTTTCTTCTGTTAATCCACCCCATGGTTCGGAAGCTGATGGCTGAGTTGGTTTAAATTGTTCATTAACTGAATGCTCTATATCTGTTTTGTCATGTGGCACAAACTCATGACCGATAGAAATTGATTGCACGCTTGATATAGGTTCTTGATATTCTGGCTTAGCAAAACTATCAAGAGCATTATCAGAAACCATCTTTGTTGGGTTATATGCGTCAGGCTCATTTATTTCTTGTGATGTGTGAAAAGTAAATTTTGAAGGTGCCTCCGGTGCTTTGGTCTCTTCTGTTAAAGTTTCTGCTGGAGACTCCACTGGTGTTTCTACTGCGTTTCTGTATGAATATTGTGACTGGTCACTAAAATCATTCACTGGTGGTTGTGTGCTAGTAGCTAAGGCATCTATTTCCTGTTGTAGTGAATACACTTCGTGCTGGGGTCGAATAGGTGTCTCTAGTGCGCTTGAATTTTCTGTTGTGTTTGCTGCATAAGCTGAAGTCATTTGAATATCTGGAGTCGGAGTCGGAGTCGGAGTCGGAGTCGGAGTCGGAGTCGGAGTCGGAGTCGGTTCATTATATGGTGGCTCAACCGGCTGATATGCTGAGGTTTCCTGGATGGTTGTATTTGAAACGGATGCTTCAAAAGCACGGACTTCTTTTGCTTCCTGTATTTTTTCAAACAACTGTCTAAGATCTTCCCTATTTCCAAACTCTATAGTCAACCTACCCCCTTTTGATTTTTTATCAATCATTACTTTTGTTCCTAGATGTGACGCAAGTTTTTGTTGAATTTCTTTCATCTCGGGATCAAGGTCTTTGTTTTTACGTTGTTTTTCAGTAGCAATAGAACGAGCAAATTTTTCAGCATCTCGCACCGTCATGCCAGAAGCGCCAACCATTTGCATAAAGAGAGTCTTTTGTTCTTCTGGTCGTTCTTTTAACATCAATAGAGGACGAGTGTGCCCTTCTGTTATTTTACCTTCAGCAAGCGCATCTAAAATATCATCTGATAACTGCAACAATCTCATGGAGTTTGAGACATATTCTCGTGACTTCCCTAATGACTCTGCTACCTGTGCATGTGTGTGACCAAATTCTTCAACCAATCTGTTAAACGAACGTGCCTTATCCACAGGATTTAAATCTTCACGTTGTAGATTTTCTAAAATAGCCAACTCTAACTTTTCTTGGTCTGTTTGTTCTCCTTCACGAATAATAGCGGGTATCTTTCCCAATCCAGCTAGCTTAGAAGCTCTAAATCTACGCTCACCAGCAATAATTTCATATTTAGCAGTCATTCCTCCATCTTGCGTAAACTCTTCCATGCGAGTAACCACAATAGGTTGCAAGACACCATAGCGACGAATCGAGTCGGCTAGGTCTTGTAATTTTTGGTCGTCAAAAAACTTACGTGGCTGGTATGGGTTGGGAGTTATCTTTCCAAGTTCAATCCAGAATACCGCATGTGGATGTGGAGTTTCAGTCATATTAAAATATTTTATCACAAGACTACAAAAATAAGCTCAGTCATGTTAGTATTCTCTCATTCATGAGATATGCCAGGGTGGCGGAATTGGTAGACGCGCACGACTCAAACTCGTGTTCCTTCGGGAGTGGGGGTTCGATTCCCCCCTCTGGTACAAGTTACATTGCAACAGTCTTTTTTTCTGATAAAATACTCGTCATTGCCACCTTAGCTCAGTTGGTAGAGCAATGGTTTTGTAAACCATAGGTCGTCAGTTCGAATCTGACAGGTGGCTCAGAGAAAAACCGCATGTGCGGTTTTTTTAATTTTTTGTAATAAAACTATGCTTGTAATATGAATATTGTCAATATATCATCTTTTATGCTACCATATTCTTGGGCGCAATAAAGAAACCTAATGACAACACGGAGGAATACATGTCATTTACGAACGAAGAATACAATACAGCATTCGAAAAAGGGATTGCAAATCCGAACACAGAGAACTTATCACGGATTGGGTCAATTTGTGCAGTTGGTTATGGCAAAGAACGCCCAGACCAAAGAACTGCGCTTGCGTGGTATATTCTAGCGGCGCAAGCAGGTGCTCTTCCTGTACGAGAAATCGGCGCAGGGGTTCGTTCTGAGCCAGAGATGACATCAAGGGAGATTAAGTTTTCCCAACATCTTGCTGGCAAACTTTGTCGACAATATTTCAGAAAAAAATCGTTGGCAAAAGCTGCTTAGTAGCTTTTCTTATCAATCTCAAAAAGCATCCCTACCTGGGGTGTTTTATTTTTAATAAAGAGAGCATATTCAAGAACAACAAAAAAGTGCCTCCGCAGAAAGCAACGCTTTTGAGGACGGGCACTTTTTTGTTGTTCTTGAATATGCGTAACTGTCTGCTTATTCCTCCCCCACTCCGTATCGTACAAACTGAGAAATTTGCGCATCTCCAATTGCTTGTTCTACTGTTTTTGAAGGATCAATAATAAATGCTTGTTCCATCAATACTCGTTCTTTAAAATATGAAGTAATTTTCCCTTCAAGGATTTTTTCTTGCATATCTGCTGGTTTGTCAGCAACTTCTTCTTGTAATACTTCTTTTGCTTTAGCCATCTCTTCGTCTGTAATATCAGTTTTTACAAGATACCGTGGATTTTGTGCTGAAACATGCATTGCTAGTTGTTTTGCTAATCCAGCATCTACATCTCCTTTAAAATCAACCACAGCGGCAATCGAATTGTTTGAATGAACGTATGCACCAACGGTCCCGTCGAAATTACAGAATCGTACAGCTTCTACTCGTTCTCCAAATTTTTGTGTAGCTTCGGCCAAACGTGATGTTATTTTCTCATCATCAGTTGCAGAAACTTCTCCTACCACAATCCACCCCGCAATTTCTTGTGCCAATGCATTAAACTCTTCGTTATTTGCAACAAAGTCCGTTTCACAAGCCAATTCAAACATTGCTGTTTTATCACCTTCCTGAGCAATTGCTACTACTCCGGCTCCTAATTCTCGGTCACCTTTTTTAGCTGCAATTTCTCCAGACTTTTTTGTTAGGTTAATAAGAGCTTTTTCCATATCACCCTCAGCTTCTTCTAATGCTTTTTTACATTGCATAATAGAAACACCTGTTTTGTTTCGTAATTGTTTTACTTCTTCAATTGAAATAGTCATAGTTGTATAAAATTAATTAGATAAAAAGAAAGCGCTATTACTTGCTTGTAGAAACTACCTTAGATTCTGGTTTAGCTTCAGCCTTAGTGAATGATTCTGCAAGTTTCCCCACAAAGTAAGAGATGGAACGCAATGACGCGTCATTTCCAACAATAGGATAGTTAACTAAAGAAATATTACAATCCGTATTAGAAAGTGCAATAACTGGGATATTCATATCTGATGCTTCTTTAACAGCAATGTACTCTGATTTTGAATCAATAACAATAACTGCTTTTGGAAGTTCAGTTAATGTCAATAAACCTGTGTAATGTTTTTGTAGTTTTTCAATTTGTTTGTCCAAATCAAGTTGTTCTTTTTTATTGTATTTGTCGTACTCTCCTTTTTCTCGATCAACCATCATTTTGGCTAATTTAGTAATACGTTTTTTAATCTCAGAAAAGTTAGTTAAAGATCCACCAATCCATCGTGTCGTTACATACGGCATACCTAAAGAGTTTGCTGTTTCTTTTACGATAGCTTGTGCTTCGTTTTTTGATCCTACAAAGATAACTTTACCTCCGTTGGCAGTAACTGTTTTGATTTTTTCTTGTGCAGCTTCTAACTGCTTTGCTGTTTGTTCTAAATCAATCACTTGTACACCATCTTTAGTACCAAAAACATGTTCTTGTACAGATGAGTGACGTGATGATTTTGAATACCCAAAATGCGCTCCGGCAGCGAACATTTCAGAAATTTGTGCATCTGTAGTTGTCATAATGCTGGGTATAGTACCACACGTATAGTCTTTTGCAATATTTTTTTATGAATAAAAAAACGGCTACCTAAGCAGCCGTTTATTCGTATGGATTCAGTAAATTTTCTTCATATATTGCCTTTTCATCAAAAACAATAATGTCATAGTGTTCCGCAAGTTTTGCGAATCTTTGTACTGCAGCATAATCACCAAGCACAGTAGCGCACATGATTTTTTGAGCCAACCTTTTTTCACGCTCCCACATATCTTCTTGATTAACTGGTCTCAATTCAATTACTTTTCCCATATATACCTCCTAAAAAAATAATAGCGCAAAAAGGTTTTTTGTCAAAATTAAATACTTGGAGTTGTAAGTTTCAGTCGTAATACTCTTTTAACTTTTTGTTCTATTTCTTGTTCAAAACTTGAATCTTGTTCAGTTGCTCGTAATACTGATTCGATAACCGTATCAATATTACTTTGTGGCATTAAAATTATGTCGGCCCCTGCACGTAATGAATTCAACTCGTTGTTTGAAAAATTTTGTAATGCCGCCATGTTGAATGCATCTGTAATGACCACACCTCTAAACCCTAATTCATCTCGTAATAAATCTTTTTGAATAACTGATGATAGGGTTGCTGGTAAACCATCGGTATCATATACTCCCCCTTCAACAGCCAAATGTCCTGTCATGATGACGGGAATTCCCATTGCAATAGCTGACTTAAAAGAATCCAATTCAATTAAATCATTTGAAATAACCGGCAATAGTTTGTGTGAGTCGCCAATGACATTCCCATGTCCAGGAAAATGTTTGGCTGTTGGGATTATCCCAAGACTCATCGACGTTTCGGCAAATGCATTTGCAAGTGGTGCTGCTTGTTCAGGAGTTGATCCAGAAGAACGAGAACCTATGACCGCTTTATTTGTATTAATATCATAAATCGGTGCAAAATTTAAAGAAAATCCATAGTCTTTTATGAATGAGGATATCACTCCTGCAACCTCTTGCATCTTGGGTATTGTGTCGTACGTGCTCGTCTTGGCGATTGTTCCGGTAGCAGGCAGCCGTGATGATATCAATGAAGGCTCAGCATCAATTGCTACCAGTAAAGGAGAATTGCTATATAACAAAGCTGTTTGTTTTAGCTTTGCAATATCATTTTTATTTACTCCTTTCCCTAACATCATGACCCCTCTAATCGAGTCTGTTTGAATGAGTCTTGTCACCTCAACGAGTGATTCTCCATTACTTCCTACGGCAGGCATTAACAATTCTGCAATCCTCTGTCTTTTTGAAAGTGACTCATACAGTTTGTTTACTTGGCTTTCTAAGACTGCATTATCAGAATAATAATCATCAAGTGTAAACGTATACTGAATATCTTTTGTTTCCAGGTCTTGTTCAAATTTCTGCGTGTCATGTTTACTGAACACGGCTGGCGCTAGAGAGGAAAATAAAAAGATAATTTCAATTACCAATATTGTTATAAATAATACTATCCATTTCATATAGATGAGTATAACAAAATAAAAACGACCTTTTTTATTTTAGGTCGTTTTTATATTTATGCTTCTTCTGTTTTTTCTTCTTCTGATTCCTCAGGGGCCTCTTCTTCGGCTGCTGGTGCTTCTTCAACTACCTCTTCTGCTGGAGCGTTTTTTGCTTCAGCCTCTTCTTTTGCTTTAGCTTCTGCCGCCAGCTCTTCTGGTGTCGGTTCTTTTATGAGTGGAGTTTTCTTTGGAAGTACATTTATTTTTTTTCCTTCCAACACACCTTCCGTTACTAAAATATTGTGAACTCGAGGAGACACTTGTGCTCCATTCGCAATCATATCCTTGATAGCATCTGCATCAGTGATAGTGGTTGTTTTTCTTATTGAGTCGTATTGACCTAAAATCGCAACATGTTTGTTACTTTTTGGCCCAGTTCGTTGGTTCGTAGCCACTATCCTATATGAAGGATCATGCTTTCGTCCCACTCGTTGTAGTCTGATTTTTAACATGCACGAGATTTTACCACAAGGTTATGGTTTTGCAAGAGAATGTGTTGCTGTCTATTCAAATACGTAAACAAAAGTTCCCTGCCTCTATCCATACTAGATGTTTTTATTCCACATTACTTTTTTACCCAGTTCTACAATCATCAGGTTAAAAATTCCAAATGCAATAATAAGTCCTAATTGAAAAAGTGTAATAGGTTCTAATTTCAACAGCGAGCGTCCTACTGTTGTTCCCAACGTTAACCCTAGTAACACAATATTAATACCTAATGCCATGACAAAAAAGTGATTAGACCACATCGGTGTTTTCCAAAATGGATTGCCAATATCACGCATCGCTACAGCCAAGAACAATGAATCGATGGCGAGCGCTCCAAACATAATCGTTCGTTTCAATTCAGTACTCATGTCGGTAAATATATATAAACCCACCAAATAGTGCTAAAATAAGACTCCGTTTAAAATACCAATAAATACAGTGAGCTTGATAACTTGTGTATCGATGATTGCTCGCGGTTTGTTATATGGCTCTCTATTCTCTTCAAATAAAAATGCGAAGTTCATTAATCCCTCTTCAAGGATATTCGCCCACAGAATATGTGATGGTAAGAATGGAATAGGTAAACCAACAAATAATGATCCCATAATTACTACTACTTCTGAGAATGATGTTGCTAAAAGATACACAATGGTCTTGGTGATATTCACCGCCATGCGCCTCCCCTCGCGCAATGCAAAGACAATTCCTGAAAATGAATTATCAGTCAGAATAAGATCAGCTGATTCTTTGGCAACTTCTGTTGCTGAAGAAAGTGATATTCCAATAGCGGCCCGAGAAAGTGCTAGCGAGTCGTTCACTCCGTCTCCCGTCATTGCTACTGTTTTGTTACGCGCAGTGAATAAATCAACTAAACGTAATTTATGTTCAGGCGAAACTCGGGAAAAAATCCTGAGTCCACCTTCCATAATTGCATCGTATAATTGAGTATCCGTAAATTTTGCCATGTCTTTTCCTAATACTACTCGAGCGTCTAATGAGTCCACAATCCCTGTCTCATAAGCTATATTTCTAGCTGTATTTGATGCATCTCCGGTAATCATAACAATAGCAACACCGGCTTCTGTTGCGTCAGATACTGCTTGCTTGGCCGAGTCTCTAACAGGATCCTCCATCACTAACAAACCACAAAAGACTCCCCCTTGCAGAATGTATTCTGGATCATTTGCGTCAGATTTAACTTCAGTATTATGAGCAACAGCCAATATACGTTTTCCTTTTGCTGTTTCTGCGTCTATAAATGATCGGTATACCGCAAAATCATCATCTGTTATTTCACGATATTCTTCTCCATCCAAAATATGTGTACATTGATTCCAAATTACCGAAAAAGCACCTTTTGCAAATACTGTTTTGTTCCCGTTCCAATCCCGCACACTGGCATAGAACTTGTTCACTGAATTAAATGGAGTTGTTTCAAATACTGGGTTTTTATCTAAGAAAACTTGTACATATTCTCCTCCCTGCACAAAATATCGTCCGATGGCTTGGTCAACATCATCTCCTACAAACTTTTTATGTGCAACATCGTAGAACATATCAGTTGCAAATAATGCATGCTCAGCAACGATATTTTTCGATTTTTGAGTATCTTGCAGTGTCTTAATCTCAACGATTTCCATTTTTCCATATGTCAAAGTCCCTGTCTTGTCGGTCAAAATGATGTCAGTAGAACCAAGAGTTTGCGCGGATGAAAGATTCTTAACAAGTCCTCCTTGTTTTCCGATACGGCTTGATCCATACGCCAAAATAGCTGTAATAGCGGAGGGTAATCCCTCGGGGACTGAGGAAACAGCAACCGCAACAGCTAGTAACATAATTTCATAAAATGGCAGATCTCTATATATTCCCAATATTAAAATAACAACAATAATGACTCCAGCCACTAAAGACAAAACCGTGGCGATTCGTTTTGATTCTTTTTGTATCGGAGAGTCTTCTTTTTCTACAGACAACAATGAGTTTGCAATTTTTGCAAAGACAGTTTGTGATCCACTGTGTGTTACGACCCCTAATCCAGAACCTGATGCGATAGTTGACCCCGTGAACAACATAGATGATTGTTCAAATTCTTCTTCGTGATGTGATGGCGTACTGTTTTTTTCCACTGGAACTGATTCTCCAGTAAATGCAACTTGATTAACCGTTAGGTTTGTAGCCTCTAATACACGTATGTCTGCTGGTGTGTACATTCCCGACTGAATCACTACTATGTCTCCAACAACTAATTCTGATAATTTTATTTGCTGCTTACTCCCATCTCGAATAACGACGGCTGTGTGAGTTCGTTTTTGTTGAAGCAAATCGTATGCCGCAGAAGCTTTCCCTTCCTGAAACATAGCGACAACAACATTTACTGTAACTGCAATAAAAATAACGAGAGCGTCAACATACTCATGCAGAAAAATAGTGAGGATAAAGGCACCAATCAAAATAAGGACCAGTGGATTAACTATTTGTGTAATAAGATGAGAAATAAAAGATTCTTTGTGTGGTTCAGGTAATTTATTTTCTCCATGTAACTCTCGACTTTGTAATACTTGTTCTGTTGTGAGTCCTTTATTTTTAGTAACGTTAAAAGTTTCAAGAATATCTTTTATGTGTATGGAGGAATAGTTCATCTTGTCATTGTAGCAAAGTTATATATTCAAATGTTTATGTTACAAAAAAAGTTAACAAAAAGGCTCCAGAGGAACGTGGTCTTTTTGAATATTATATGTCAAGAAGTTTGTCTATCACCCCTCTATCACTTGCCCACAGAAATGTCCCTAATCGAGGACCTTTGTTTCTAGAAATAAGTAAATTGTATATATCTTTAAAAAACTGTCTTTGTTCTCTCTTTAATTCGTCCTCTGGGTATCCTCTATCTTTAGGTATCTTATATGATAAAAATTCCAACTCTGTAATGGTCGGGTTTTGTAATTCCAAAAACTCTTTTCTAAATTGTGAGACTTGTTCTTTTTGTGTGTCTGTCATCTCTGAAACATAATCAGTATTAACCACATCATTAAAAGAAATCATTTCATCTTGATTATATTTTTCAAGCCAGTTTTGTGCCAAAGGCAGTCTGCGTTTAACCGACTCTTTACTTGCTTCCAAATCCATTTGCTCAAGCACCGTCATAAATTTATCTACATTCCACTGCACTATTTGACCAATAGCGACAGCTTGTCTAAGTGAAATATTATTTTGATCAGGATTCTCAACATCATATTCATCATACTGACGATACAACTCTGTGTTAAATGCTAGCTCAAAAGATTGATTAGGTGCTTTTCTTTCGTATAACCATAACAATATCTCTGGTTCGTATATATCAAGTAAATCAAGCGGTGATACAGCATTCCCTTTTGAGCCAGACATCTTTGATCCCAAACCTTGAATTCCTACAAAAGTATATCCAACAAAAAATGGCTCAACATAGTTAAAAATTTCTTTTGACAAAACAGTACCCACGTCATAACTACTCCCCTGCGATGCGTGATCAATCCCTCCTGGCTCGAAATCAACGGACTCATGCTTCCAACGCATAGGCCAATCAACTTTCCAGTTAAGTTTTACAATATGTTTTTTTCGAATATTAATAGTTTCTTCTTGTTTGGTTATTTTACACAAATATGTAATAGATTCTTTTCCATCATAAGATAAAACTTTGGTAGCATCCTTTCCTGTAAATGACGAATACACCGAAATAGGATAGAACTCTTCTTTATATACTGCTGGGTCTATTTGTTTTGCAGTCATTGCTTTTTCAGTCATGAATGACAATAAGACATCTGCTATTTTTTCTCTATTTTGTAACGCAAAAATAATTTCATCATCGTAAGCTCCACTTTTGTACATATCAGTCTGACTTCGATAGTCAATTTCTATTCCTAATATCCCCATAGCTTTAATAAAGTCGGACTGATATCTCTCAATATATGGAACTCCCTGCTCCAAAGGGTCAGGTAATTCAGATAGAGGTTTTCCAATGTGTTCCTCAAATGAATCCGAGATATCTGCTGGAACTTTTCTGTATCTGTCAAAATTATCCCAAGACAAAAGCAGGCGAGCCTTTTTACCTTTCTCTTCCAGAGCCTTTTTCACCATATATGCAGTCATGACATCTCTAAAATTTCCAAAATGAATTACTCCTGATGCTGATATACCAGCTGCACATGTATATAAATTCTTGTTAGGCTCATGAGCAATAATTTTCTCAGCGACAAAAGAAGCCCACTCCGGGTCTCTTACTTTTCCTTTTTCTAGCCTTCTATTGTTTTCTGACATATTAAATATAGTTGCTATCTAGTATACCAAAACTACTGTGCTTTTCGACAAATCAATGCGGGAGTTCCCTCTGAACCTTGACCCATAGGATTATCAATACAAAGTTGTTTTCCAAGCTCCTCTTGTTGCTTGTTTTTTGCACCCATAATATTTACTCCGATATCATTGGCATCCACGATAATAATTTCAATGTTTTGATTAAATCTTTGTTCCGCTCTGTTCGCATAATCTCGTGGCTCTTTGGGACTTAATGAAGCAAATTCATTATATGGAGGCATGGTTCCTGCTGTTGGCCCGTCAATTGCACGTGCTTTTGTGCCAGCAACTCTATAAAAATTACCCTTCCACCCAAAAGGACGCGTTAATCCACCAATAATCACAGCAAGAGTAATTCTTAAAAAACCGCATTCATTAATTGCTAACTGCATGGTCTGAGGTGTCCCTAATCCAATTCCAGCAGGAGTACGCGTCACAAACTGTGCGTAAAACTCAGCAGCTTTCCCATAGGTAATTTCTGAAAATCTAAATCCGCGCCCTTGTGATATAGCAACGACTGATTCAGCCAGCAATAAGACGTCACCGTCTTGTAAAAAATCTGTGATGTCTTGTTTTAGAATCCCAATAAAATCGTCACCTGAATTAATAACTGGAGTTTTCACAGGGTATCGCTCCCATGTATTTCCTTGTGCTTCGATAGTAAGTGATTTCCCAGGATTGGGACTAGTGAGTACAGTCATAATAGAAGTATTATATCAAAGTAAATAATATTATTAGAAAAAAATCGTCGAAAAGAAATCGCGCACAAGAAAAAAGAGCCCGTCCTCGGACCTTTGGTCCTGCGGAGGCTCTTTTTTCTTGTGCGCGATTTTTCGATCAAGCAGACCTTATTTGATCGCAACTACTTTATACTCAACTGAATCTCCTGAAGGTGTATTAAACGAGAAAAAATCTCCTTCTTTTTTACCCATCATTGCTGAGACCAATGGTGAATCATATGACAGTTTTCCCTCGGTTGGATTTGCCTCATCAGTCCCCACTACTAAATATTCAGTTTTTACAGATGATCCTTTTTTAGAAATAGTAACCTGAGCTCCAATACTAACTTCTGTTTTGTGTCCACTCGTAATTATCTCAGCTTCTTTAAGTGTGTACTGAATAACACGAATTTTTTCTTCTAAAATTCCTTGATCTTCACGTGCTTGATGATACTCAGCGTTTTCTTTTAGGTCTCCCAACTCTTTTGCTGACTGAAGTTCTTGCGCAATCTGTGTTCTTTTAACAGTGGTCAAATAATCTAGATCTTTTTCCAGTTCTACTTTCCGTTCTTTTGTGATGTATTGTTTTTGTGCATCCATATAACTGTTTTTTAATTTGGCATTACTTTACACGAGCGTATTATAAATTGCAATGTACCAACTTGGACAGCCTAGACCCATTCCAATTTTTCAAGACCAGCTCGAGCAGCTTCTGATTCTGCTTTTTGTTTTGAATAGCCCCTGCCTTCGGCGATTTTTTGTTCTCCTAAATATACTCCCATAACAAACTCTTTATCATGATCTGGTCCTACAGAATCAACTAGTTCGTAATGAGGTGTTACTTTTTGTTTTTCTTGTGCTATTTCTTGAAAATATGATTTTGCATCTTTGAATAATTTTTTAGAGACAATCTCATCAATATAAGAGAACAAATGTTCTGAAATAATTTTTTGAGCTGGCGCATACCCTCCGTCCATGTACAGTGCACCTATCAACGCCTCAAACGTATTAGCCAAGATATGTTCCCGTCCTTTATTAGTATCCATACGCTCCCCTTTTGAAAGCAGCAAGTATGATTCTAAATCTAAATCTTTGGCCACTTGTGCAAGAGCAGATGTATTAACCAGCGCAGCTCTGTATGCTGTTAAAATCCCTTCCTGTTCATCAGGAAACTTATTAAACAAAAAATCAGTAACGACCAGTTCGAGAACTGCGTCACCCAAAAACTCGAGACGTTCGTTGTGATTGAGTCCTCTTCCTGCTTTTTCATTAATAAAAGACCTATGCACGAATGCATTTTGTAATAGGTCTTTATTTGTAAAAATAATGTCAATTTTCTTCTCAAATTGACTGAAATTTGGAAATTCCATAAATGTTGTAAATACTATGTGCTACTTGGCAAGCTCTATTGCTCGAGTGACACCTTTGGTAATAATAGGTTTAATGTCGTCATAGGTCACCAGTCCTTTTACTTCATCAACTGTGAACCATGCTGTGTCTGTCAGTCCGCCACCTTCTTCTTGTAACTTCACTGGAGTGTAACTAGCTGATGCTAAAAAATAATGTACTTGCTTTCTGATCTTTCCGTGCTCCTTGTCATTTGCGAGATATTCATTTGAACCAAGCTCTTCTGTCACTGTAATATCAATGCCAATTTCGTCTTTAATTTCTCGGATTACTCCTTCTTCCAAGTCATCTTGTTCTTTGATTCCACCTTTTGAAAGCGTCCACTTACCAAATATATCGTGTACAAAGGCAAAACGCACCACCCCTTCGTCGTCTTTAGAATAAATAACTGCTCCTACCTTTCTAGCAAGTGGAAAATTTTTAGGATCTAGTTCTTTTTTCTTCTGCTCTTCTTCTTGTTCCTTGAGATCAGATGCTTCATAAATTGAACCCAGTACTCCTGAAATAAATTTGTATGAGTTTGGGCCTCCATATGTTTTACCCAGTTCAATTGCTTCGTTAATTGCTACACGTGGTGGAACATCCTGACGCCCCGAAAACAACATCTCATAGATTCCTAGTCTCAGGATATTTCTATCTACAGCTGCAATTCTATCAATAGGCCATGCTGGTGCTGCCTTTTCTATAATACTGTCTAATACATCAACTTTCCTAATGACTCCTTCTAGTAGTTCTTTAGGAAAATCGACATCATGAAGCTTATCGCGTTCTTCAAGAGAAAATGAAAAGCCCTCATCAACACGTGATGAATCTTTTTCATAAAAGTCCCATGTAAAAAGGGCTTGTATAACTATTTCTCTTGCAAGGTGCCTAAGTGACATCCCCTGCATAATACGACATTGATACTCATTTAGCAAGAAACTAGTGATGAGAATCCAGAGACTAGTTCCTACCCTTTATGTGGTTAAGCAAAAACCAGCCACAAGACATGTGTGCTGGTTTTTGTGTTTGGATTATACAAGCCTACTTCTTAGCAGGTGCTTCTTGTGTTGCCACTTGTGATTCTGTTTTAGAAAGAAGTTGTTTTCCTTTATAAAAACCACAATCTTGACACGCACGGTGTCGCAAGTGATATCCTTCACAATTTGAACATACAGAAAGACGAGGCGCATCAATTGCATGATGGGACCGCCTGTTTCTTGTATGACCTTTTGTTACTCTCATTCGGCTACTCATAGTGCCCGGTAGTATAGCAGGGTGAATATCATATGACAATAGGTTTGATAACAAAGAAAGACGACAGCTATGCTGTCGTCTTTCTTTGTTATGTATATGTAATAAACTTGTTTTTAAATTGCTCCGGTAATATTGTAGATAGGAATCAATACAGCAGCAAGCAATCCTCCAACTCCAACACCTAGTAGCACGATCATCAAAGGTTCAATAAGTCCCACCAATGTATCTACTGCATTAATAACTTCTCTTTCATAGAACTTTGCCATGGTTTCAAGCACTGTACTCATACGACCTGTTTCTTCACCAATACGCACCATTTGTGACAGCATAGATGGTATTTGTTTGTGTTTCTCCATAGCATCAGAAACCGAATCTCCGGTTGATACATCACTAGAAATGGTTTGCATAATATTTTGGAAGACTTTGTTGTCTACTACGTTTGCTGTGTTATCAAGTGTCTTTACCATAGAAATACCTGAGGTAAGCATCATGTTCATGTTTCCAGAAATACGTGCCAAGTATAATTTTTTATATAAATTACCAACACCAGGAATAGACAGTTTAATATCATCAAAAATAGCAGATCCAGCTTCTGTCCTAGAATAACGAAATGCCAAAAATGCAAATATAACCAGCGTCACCACAAAGAAAATACCATAGTTTGCCAAGAAATCAGAAAATGCCACAACAATCTTTGTGAAGAACGGTAATTCTTGTCCTGAGTCAATTAGAATCTTTGAAATCTTTGGAATTACCAGTGTAAGCATCAAGTACATTACAACGAAAAATACTGAAATAACAAACGCTGGATATATTAATGCTGATTTAGCTTTGGATGTTAATTCATACGTTCGTTCAAGATAATCGGATAGATATGTAAAAGTAGATGAAAGCTTACCTGACTCTTCTCCGGCTGTCACCATGTTTACGTAGAAAGCAGAGAATACTTTTGGATGTTTTGCCATTGCTTGTGCAACTGATGATCCATCAGAGATATCTGCTGAAACATCTTCCAGAGCTTTACGTAAAAGAGGGTTATCTGATTCTTTTGCTAATAACCTAAATACACGCAATGCCGACACCTGAGCTTCAAATAAAGTAGACAGCTGTTTCGAAAGAATAACAATATCTTTGTTCTTTACTCCTCCTAATGTAATGTTTGTTTCAAAAATGCTCTTTTTATCAGCCGGTGTAATTTCTGAAATAATAAGACCTCTGTTTTGTAATGAAGAGATAGCCACATCAATGTTGTGTGCTTCAATTTCACCTGAGCGCGACGTACCTTCTCGGTCCACCGCTTCGTATTTAAATACTGACATGTAGAAATTGTAGCATGAATGCTTGTAATCATTTTGGGTTGAGGTGTGTATTTCTGATACAATGCTCTCATTCTCCTCGTAGTTCAATGGATAGAACAAGTCCCTCCTAAGGATTAGATGCAGGTTCGATTCCTGCCGTGGAGACAAACAAGTTTGTTATACTTTACATATATGGAAAGTATAATCGCATTACTACCACCTGTGACGCCACAAACTATCTATCTCTATGCAATCATTGGAGGTTTCTTGCCACCACTGTTGTGGCTACTTTTTTGGTTACGTGAAGACAAAAAAGATCCTGAACCTCGTCGTGTAATTATTGGGTCTTTTTTGTTTGGAGCACTCTCCGGAATATTTGCCCTTCCCTTTCAAGGATTATTCATGACACTTTTCCCAGCTGCGACCTTACTTGTCAGTATCCTTGTCTTTGCAACAGTTGAGGAACTTTCAAAATATTTTTCTGTACGTGTCTCAGCTTTGCGAGACGTAGCAAACGATGAACCCTTTGATCCCGTCATCTATATGTTGACGGCGGCAATTGGTTTTGCGGCGATGGAAAATACATTGTATCTCATTAACTATCTTAACGACTTTGACTTGCTCAACTCGCTTTTAGAACGAGGAAAGCGATTCTTTGGATCAACATTGTTGCATATAATATCTTCAGTTTTAATTGGTATTTCTTTAACTCTTTCATACGGTAAACGTAAAAAATGGAGACCGTTTTTATTACCTCTCGGAATTGTGTCCGCTGTGGGATTACACTCTGTATTTAATATATACGTAACAGGATCTGGGTCGAGAGATGTCTTCACTGCGTTCTTGATAGTTTGGGTGGCATTTATTATCACTCTTGTTGCACTAGAATTTCTTAAAGACTACATCAAAAAATATATGGTTGCGAAGGTTGTTAGTAAAAAATTACATGCCGAAGAAACTGTTACTAAAAATCCATTTATTTAATTGCGTTAACAAAGCGCTCAATGATATACTAGTTGCATAATAAGAATTTATGAAAGCATTTTTTGAAAAACTTACCGGAGGATCTGACGATGAAGAAGAATTAGATTTTGATATCCATGCAGGATCTGATGCTACAGCATACGAACAATGGGAGGAGCCTGATGAAGACGAAGAATTATCAGTGGATGTATATCAAGACGCAGATAATCTTTATATCAAGACGTTTATTCCAGGTGTCTCTTCACAAACTCTTGATATTGATATTACAAGAGACATGGTTACTATTCGCGGACAAAAATTTAAAGAAACAGGAGTTGAAGATGAAGATTTCTTCCAGCGCGAACTATCGTTTGGAAAATTCTCAAGGAAAATACTACTACCTCGGGAAA
>Ga0209309_10002400_pt1 | contig 17088 bp, 18 predicted proteins | sample COGITO_mtgs_1204_2_FD_184807 | JGI IMG/M metagenome (GOLD analysis project Ga0209309, IMG submission 184807) | Pelagic marine microbial communities from North Sea - COGITO_mtgs_120412 (SPAdes) (version 2) | ecosystem: Environmental > Aquatic > Marine > Epipelagic ... | reverse complement strand
TAGGAAGGGTGATGGCAAAGACGTACATCACAAGGATGGCAACCCTAAGAATAATAATCGCTCTAACCTAGCAGTAACTACAAAAGCTAAGAACCGTAGTTTCCCTCGTAATAGCAGAGCAGGTAAAGCTTAATGGCTGTAGAGTACAGAGGAGAGAAGTTTGCAGGTTACAACAAGCCCAAGCGTACCACTAAACACCCAACTAAATCCCACGCCGTACTTGCCAAGGAAGGTGATACCATTAAGCTCATCCGCTTTGGTGAGCAGGGAGCATCCACAGCAGGCAAGCCTAAAGAGGGTGAATCTGATCGCATGAAGAAGAAACGTGCAAGCTTTAAAGCTAGACATGCAAAGAACATTAAGAAGGGTAAGCTCTCAGCAGCTTACTGGGCAGATAAGGTGAAGTGGTAATGAAGGTATGTCCTAAGTGTAAGGGTAAAGGTTGTTCTCACTGTGGTGGAACAGGTTATCATGAAGGTATGAACAAAGGTGGTATGATGAAAAAAGGCATGAAGGCTCTTAAGAAAGAAGCACCAGAAGTAGCTAAGAAGATGGGTTACTCCTATGGTGGTATGGCTAAGAAGAAGATGGGTTACGCTACAGGTGGCTTAGCTTGTGGTGCATCCAACCAAGCAGAACGTCCACTTAAGAAGGGTAAGTAATGAAATATTACCATAAATATAAAGAAGCGCTGGAAGCTAAGGGCTACCGTGTAGATGAGCATGGCTACGTATGGGACTCCATGGGTAATCAATCTGCTGGTGAAGACAACTATGGCAACGTGCAGAGCAAAGACCCTAACGTCAATGCTATTTGTCAGGAAGCAGATATTGCAGCTACTAAGCCTAAGAAGAAAGCTAAGAAAGCTACACCTCCTCCAGGCAAGAAACGTGCTCGTAACGCTAAAGGTCAACTCATTGCTGATGACCCTAACACCCCAGAGAATGAAGCGTGGGTTGACGAGTAATGGCTGTTACACTCAACCACCAAGGTAGACCTGCTCGTAGGCGTTCTGTCTATGGGCATAATACTGGTACTACTACAGAGGATGTGTATACATGTCCTCCTAACTGTGTGGCTGAGGTAAGCTATCTTCACGTTATCAATACATCAGGCAACACTAGCATTGAGATTGAGTGGTACGTAGCGGCAGATACTTACACGTCACACTTTCTTACAGGTAAGAACTTGGGTGCGAATGAGTATATCACTTTCTCAGACATTGAGCTAGTACTGTCTGCAGGTGATAAGATACAAGTAACTCCTGCTACAGCAGCACATGTAGACACTATCCTAACTGTAACAGAGACCTTCTCTGGCGTATAACGAATAGCGGGTATGCAAACTTAGTAGAGGTAAATAGTTCTAACATATGTATAACTATGCAAGTCTAGCAATGATGCTGGGCATAACATAGGAAAATACAATGTTCACACTTATTATTAAGACCTTCACAGACTTCTTGGCAAGCTTACAAAAGGCACAACAAGCACGTGCAGACTACTGGATTCTCACTAATATGTCAGACAAAGAACTGCATGACATCGGTATCGCACGTGGTGAAATCCGCAATGTCGTGGCAGGGAACTTTAAATAATCTTGCATTTCTGGTTTGTATGAGTATAACTACTGCATGTAGTACTTCATCTGTGGTCTTACCTTCCTCTTGCCCGGCTAATGATGCCAAATGTCAACGGAACTTAGATGCACAAACTCTTACATACATCGGTCAGAAAGACGCCGCTCTTCAGCTTATGTGCAGTGACCCTGATCTCCGTGATGTTATCGGGGATGACTGCACAGGCGGGTGATGTTACAGGTGACTTCTCTACGAGTAACGAGAACAGCACTGTAGACAGTAACAATTCTGAGGAGTCTGTAACTAACAACTACAACGCTACGGGTGCTGGTTCAGCTGCCCCTGTTATGTCAGCTATAGCTCCTACGATGATGGGTGGCGGCGGTAACGATAGCTGCTTACTACCAAGCTCTACCGGGATACAGATAAGCGTCTTAGGTTTATCCTCTGGTAAGATGGAGCAGGATGAAGCTTGTAACAGACGTAAGAACGCTAGGCTCTTAGGAGCACCACAGCAAGTAGGTGGCTTAGGGTTACAGGTATCAGCTATATCTGTATTGTGCCAAGACCCTATAGTGTTCCGTAGTATGATGTTAGCGAATACACCCTGTCCAATAAACGACAGTAAGACAGGCAAGCTGCTCATGGGGAAGGCAGCGATAAAGAAGTACAGAGAGAGTCCAGCGCTTTATATCGTTGGGTATGAGACAGACAAAGCGTTTTGGGATACCCTACTTAGGGTAGGAGAGGAAGACACAGATGAAGAGATCGTTGAAGACAATACTCCTAAGCTCAGCCTTAGTGAGCGTTTCCGCAGCAGCAAGCGCACAAGAGACTAACTACGAGCTAACTGGTCAAGAGAAGATTGACATGCTTATCGCCTCTATCGGTGATATTCAGGATCGTATTACTAACAGTGGTGTTATGACTGTAGGTGCTGTAGGTTATGCTGCTATCGGTGGTGTTATTAACGATGATGCACTTAGTGAGGGTATTATTACCACAGATGAGCTGGGTGCATACCTAGAAGCTAAAGACCTTGTACTGCAACATGACTATGCCATTGCTAGTACAGCTGAGCAGTTGTTTATGCAGGAACATGCAGCGGCTATGAATAGTTTGAACACTGCAGTAGATAACCTGACTGCTGCTACAGCTGTAGTTATGACAGCAGTTGAGGTAGCTTCCGTAGCTTCTGAGGCAGACACTAAGCCTGAGCAGGTTGAGCTACAGGCTAAGCTAGAGACAGACGCATATAGCTTAGACGCTGCTGAAGTTAACGAGTACAACGAGGCAGTAACAGCTGTAGAGACTTTTGCTCAACAGGCTGGTGCTTTCATGGCTGCGGCTAACAACGATGAACTTACAGCATCTGTAGACAACTACGCTGCACAGGGTAACTACATGGTTGGTAGCTACACAGCTATCACATATACACAGGCTATTGATGAGTTTGTTATCACTTGGGATGACTCAGGTTTTGGTACAGGCTTCCAGGGCTACTTAACACCTGAAATGAAGAATGCTACAGAGATTTACGCAGCAGGTGAATACATTAATCAGTATGGGGCAATGCCAACACAATGATGGACTTTGAGTTTAGCGTAGGTGGATACAACATTAAGGGCTGGATGGTTGCTGTGGCACTTCCAGTTCTTTCTACAGTTGCAGGTGGTGTGTATTGGTCTTATGATACACTACAGCGTTTCTACGGTGTAGAGGCTGGCATTGCAGAAGTTGCGGAGAATAGTGCTGCATTCAATGCAAAAGCTGCGGAGATTACTACCAGAGTAACTAAGGTAGAGACTGTAGCCCAGCGCAACCTCACAGATGTTCAGAACACTCTAGCTGGTGAGATAGTAGTACTAGATTCTTTGCTAATTACAAAGCTACAAGAACTAGAAGCTAGGCTTGTATCTCGTATTCAAACACTAGAGCAAGCTATTGCAGACAACGATGTACGTGGTTTGAATCAGAAGCTTGCACAGCTAAGCACAAACATGTCACAAATCTTAGAGCAGCAGAAGGTGCTTTTAGACTTGCGTAGCCAAGTAGATAAGGCTACAACTATTACAGATGGACTAGGCGATACGCTAGATACTCTACAGACAGAAGTAGATGATATCTGGAAAGCGTATGACGAGCTAGTCGATAATCCTCTATAAGGAATATACTATGGCCCGTAACTTAACAGAGAACCAGCAAAAGTTCCTAGAAGTCTTATTTGATGAGGCGGGTGGAGATGTTATTCGTGCTAAGCAATTAGCTGGCTACAGTGATAAAACACCTACACGCCTTATTGTTGAGTCTCTTAAAGATGAGATTGGTGCTGCTACACGTACACACTTTGCTCGTTCTGCGCCTAAGGCTGTTATGGCTTTAGTTGATGCCCTCTCAGATCCTACTGAATTAGGAATCAAAGAGAAGATGGCTGCTGCTAAGGACTTGCTTGATCGTGCAGGACTTGGTAAGGTAGATAAAGTAGATGTAACTTCTAATGGAGGTGGCATCTTTTACTTACCACCAAAAGAAGGTTCTAACGAGTAACATTGTCAAAATATGACTACGATAGAGATCTAGGTTTTTGGGAGCTACCAAAACCTTTTAAGGGTGAGGAGAAAGAGTGGCATGTAATAGCTCGTGTTTCCTTACGGCAAGTTCCTTTTGGTTATAGAGTTCACCCAGAAAATGACAGGCTGTTAGAACCTATTCCAGAAGAATTAGAAGCATTAGAGCTTGCCAAGCGGCACTTAAAGCAGTATTCTTATCGTGAAGTAGCGATATGGTTAAGTAAGACTACTGGGCGATACATCTCACACATGGGATTACATAAGAGAATTAAAGTTGAGCAAAAACGTAAGAAATCAGCTGCAATTAAACGCAAGCTCACCCAGCGGCTCAAAGAAGCGCTCTCGCAGATCGAAAAACTTGAGCAAGGCCGAGTCGGTAGCTACAGTATCAGAGAAGATTGAAGAGCCTAAAACCGTACCTGCTACAGTTAAGGCAGCTGATTTTGATGTAGAGTTAGCACAAGAGGTAGTATTCAAGCCAAACCCAGGGCCACAGTCATACTTCTTGAGCGCATCAGAACGTGAGGTTCTATATGGTGGCGCAGCTGGTGGTGGCAAATCCTACGCTATGTTAGCTGACCCGCTACATGGTTTGAACGATCCGAACTTTAGTGGCCTACTTGTACGTCACACAACAGAAGAACTAAGGGAACTAATACAAAAATCTCAGGAGCTATACCCCCGTGCTATTCCGGGCATTAAATGGTCAGAGCGTAAGTCTCAGTGGACATCACCTCAAGGTGGTCGCCTCTGGATGTCATACTTGGATAAGGACACAGATGTTACACGTTATCAAGGTCAGGCTTTTAACTGGATTGGATTTGACGAACTTACTCAATGGTCTTCACCTTACGCTTGGGATTATATGAGATCTCGCTTGAGGTCTGCACACTCTAATAAATTAGGCCTCTACATGAGGGCAACAACAAACCCCGGAGGAAGTGGACATGCTTGGGTTAAAAAGATGTTTATTGACCCTTCAAGATCGAACCAGTCTTTTTGGGCAACGCATCTTGAGTCTGGTGAAACGATCACCTACCCTAAAGGTCATAGTAAAGAGGGCCAGCCTCTATTTAAGCGGCGCTTTATTCCAGCCTCTCTATTTGATAATCCGTACTTATCTGACTCTGGCGACTATGAAGCGATGCTTCTCTCTCTGCCGGAGCATCAGCGTAAGCAGTTACTTGAAGGTAACTGGGATATTAATGAAGGTGCGGCTTTTCCAGAGTTTGACAGAAACATACATGTCGTGGACTCATTCGAGATACCTGACTCTTGGGCAAAGTTTAGGGCTTGCGATTACGGTTATGGTAGTTACACTGGTGTTCTCTGGTTTGCTGTAGCACCTGATGAACAAGTAATTGTGTACCGTGAGATGTATGTCTCTAAAGTAACAGCTTCTGATCTAGCAGATCTTATATTGGAAGCAGAAGCTCATGATGGTACAATAAGATACGGGGTGCTGGATAGTTCTTTATGGCACAACCGTGGCGACACTGGACCTAGCTTGGCAGAGCAGATGAACATGAAGGGTTGTCGTTGGCGTCCCTCTGATCGGTCAAGAGGTTCACGTGTCGCAGGTAAGAACGAAATACACAGGCGTTTACAGGTAGATGAGTTTACAGATAAGCCTCGTCTTGTATTTATGAGTAACTGTACAAATACCATTGCGCAGATACCAAGCATTCCACTGGACAAGAAGAATCCAGAAGATGTAGATACTCATGCAGAAGATCACTTGTATGACGCTTTACGCTACGGTATTATGACACGTCCACGCAGTAGCATCTGGGACTATAATCCCGCAAAACAACGCTCTGGCTTTCAGGCGGCAGATCCCAGCTTCGGCTATTAAGGAAGATAGAACATGGCAGAGAATAATGAACTTTCGTTTGAGACGGATGATGTAACAGCAGCAGAAGATACTAAAGATAGTATTTTTGAAGAGGCATCTAGTGTAGTAGGCTTTGTTAAACAGCGATATACACGTTCAGAAGACTCTCGATACGCAGATGAACAACGTTGGCTTCGTGCATACCGCAACTATCGTGGTCTCTATAGTTCTGACGTACAGTTTACAGACACGGAAAAGTCTCGTGTATTTATTAAGGTCACTAAAACAAAAACCTTAGCTGCATACGGATCTATTACAGATGTATTGTTTGGTAACAACAAATTCCCTATGTCGGTTGACCCCTCTATACTACCAGATGGCGTAGCTGAATCTGTACACATAAACATGGACCCTAACGCAGCGGCTGCTGGTGAAGCATTAAACTCTGTTACTCAAAGCCCTGCTCCTAAGCCTTACTTAATTGGTCCTGATACTAAACTTCAGCCTGGCGATACTCTTGCAGACTTAGCTCGTAGGTTAGGTCCGTTACAGGAAAAACTAGCTAATGTAAGTGAGAAGATAGTTGAGGGTGACGGTACTACTCCTACCACAGTAACATTTCATCCTGCTATGATCGCAGCTAAGAAAATGGAAAAGAAGATCCACGATCAGTTAGAGGAATCGGGTGCTTCTATTCACTTACGTTCTATGGCATTTGAGATGGCTTTACTTGGCACAGGTGTCATGAAAGGTCCATTTGCTGTAGATAAAGAATACCCTAACTGGAACGAAGACGGTGATTATGAGCCTATTGTTAAGACTGTTCCAGAAACACAACACGTCTCCTGCTGGAACTTCTACCCAGATCCAGAAGCAGCTTCTATGGATGAAGCAGAATACATAATTGAACGACATAAAATGTCACGCACTCAATTACGTGCGCTTAAGAGCCGTCCTTACTTTATGAAGGATGCTCTAGATATGGCTATTGCCAAAGGCCCAGATTACATTCAGAAACACTGGGAAATGGCTATGGAAGATGACGATACGCAGCCTGACTCAGAGCGTTGGGAAGTATTGGAGTTCTGGGGTTTCGTAGATACAGGCATTCTAGAAGAGCATGGTGTTAATATACCACGGGAGTATAAAGACCTTGATGAACTGAACTGTAATATCTGGGTTTGTAACGGCGAGGTTCTGCGATTTGTATTGAATCCGTTTAAGCCTGCACGTATTCCTTACTATGCTGTACCTTATGAGCACAACCCTTACTCCTTCTTTGGCGTAGGTATTGCTGAGAACATGGACGATACACAGACGTTGATGAATGGCTTTATGCGTATGGCTATTGACAACGCTGCACTATCTGGTAATCTTATCATTGAAGTAGATGAGACTAACCTTGTACCAGGTCAAGATATGTCAGTGTATCCGGGCAAGGTGTTCCGGCGTCAGGGCGGTGCTCCGGGGCAAGGAATCTTTGGTACTAAATTCCCTAACGTAGCACAAGAGAACATGCAACTCTTTGATAAGGCACGGGTACTAGCAGATGAAAGTACTGGATTCCCTAGTTTCGCTCACGGACAAACCGGAGTATCTGGCGTTGGGCGTACAGCTTCTGGTATTTCTATGCTTATGTCTGCTGCTAACGGTTCTATTCGGGCGGTAGTAAAGAACGTAGACGATTACCTTATTCGCCCCATGGGTAAGGCATTCTTTGCTTTCAACATGCAGTTTGACTTTGATCCATCTATCCGTGGAGATCTAGAGGTCCGTGCATCTGGTACAGAGAGCCTTATGGCTAACGAGGTACGATCACAGCGCTTGATGCAGTTCTTGCAGGTTGCACAGAACCCAGTCCTAGCTCCCTTCGCTAAGATGGACTACATCATTCGTGAGATTGCTAAGTCTATGGATCTTGACCCAGACAAAGTGACTAACTCTATGCAGGATGCTGCTATACAGTCTGAGATCTTAAAAGGCTTTCAGGCTCCACCTCCTGCCCCTACAGGCCCAGAAGGCGTTCCCATGCCCCAAGGTAGCCCAGCGCCAGAAGGACAGGCTCCACAGGGCGTACAGGACACCACAGGAAGTGGCGGTGGACAGATGGGCGTAGGTACGGCACCAACACCGGGTGAGCAAGGGTTTAGCGGTAATGTCGCTTAAGAAGCTAGTTAATGATAAACAGATATGGGATGCGTTCATTGAGGAGCTTGATGGGTGCATCTCTTCCACGCATAGAAGTATGGAAAACATCTCTGATACTGCAGAGCTATACCGACATCAGGGTGCTATCAAAGCTCTGAGACAACTAAAGTACTTGAGGGACAAAGTAAATGGCTGACTTAGACAACCAGACAGAGGAAGCTTTAGGTTGGGCTGCAGAGGGCAAGAAGCTTTCAGTCGATATACCAGAGGTGTCCTTTAAAGATGCTGGTACTTTTGTCGCTAGTATGACACCTATTATTGGTGACGCTATGGCTGCTAAAGATGTCTATGATGAACTACAGAAAGATGAGCCTAACTACTATTTAGCAGGCGCTCTTGGTGGTGCGGCTCTTGTAGGACTTGTACCAGGTTTAGGTGATGCTGCTGCTAAAGCCATTAAGAAGGGTGCTAAAGAAGTATTTGATGTAGCTAAGCGTGTAGAGGTAGATCCTAATGCTATGGGTTCTGGTTTAGGTAATTTGAGGCTAAAACCTAAACAAGACGATGTAGCAGAAGCTGCTGCCATCTTAGATAGTGATGAGGCTCTTTCAGCTTGGCAGCAGGCTAATAAGATACCTGAAAATAAACGCCAAGCAAATACAGAAGCTGCTAAAGCTGCTGCAGAAGACCTATACCAAGGTAGTATTACATCCAAAGAAGCACGTAATATAATCAAAGAAGACTTACCTGTTACTTCAATATATACTGAAGAGACTATGCCTTCAATGCCTACTGTTGCACAGGTCGCAGGATCTTTAGGTAAGAAGGTACAAAAGACTGGTGTTGTGGGTGTAAAGGGTTTTGACATACCTGCAGACACTCGTGTAGGCTCTAGGTTAGACATCCCTGCGTACAACAACTACGACACTTGGGTAGTATCTATTCATGACGGTAAGAACGACACTAAAGGTTCTGTGCTAGGTTACGGTCAGGCTGTTCGTCTTAAGAACATTAAGTTTGGGTCTGAGTCACAGGATGCACTAGATATTGCTAGAGGGAAAGCACGATTAAGGGGTGCAAAAGCAGGGACGGATACTCCAGAGAAACCTATGGGCAAGGCTACTATTGCTCGTGTGTATGGTGACTACGTTCCAGAAGATCCTTACGTCTTACAAGAACAAGCACGTAATCTTTTATCTGACCCTGAGTGGACACAAGTAGGTATGAACCCTTACAGGCAGAGTAATTTCTATGATAAGAATACTGGTCTTCCCGTATTTGAGGCTGATGAGGTTATTCAGGTAGGACCATTAGTATTGGCTAAGGGTGTAAAGAAACCCACTAAAACACAACTAAAAGAGCTTGCTGTTAGAACTAAAGATGGCAAACTTAGATTATTCAACGAGGGCGGAACAGTAATGGATGAACAAATGGAAATGGCCTTCGGTGATGAAGGTGAACGTGTAGACCCTGTGTCAGGAAATGAAGTCCCTACAGGCTCTATGCCAGAAGAAGTACGTGATGACATCCCTGCTCAACTGAGTGAAGGTGAGTATGTTGTACCTGCTGATGTGGTACGCTTCTTTGGCGTTAAGTTCTTTGAGGACATCCGTAATGAAGCCAAGCGAGGCTTTGCTGATATGGAAGCTAATGGACGCATCGGTGGTGAGCCTGTCGGTGAGACTGGCATGGAGATGGGTGGTGATGAATTACCTTTTGACGTGTCTGAGTTACAGATGGTTGAAGATTCTCCAGAAGAGCAACCCATGATGAACCAAGGTGGTTTTATCTCTGGTTATGCTGAAGGCGGTGCAGCCGCTCTACCTTACCACGTTGCCACAGGATCTGATAGCAGCGGCTTTGAGATTCGTACCTTTATTGGAGCAGATGGAACAAAGTATTATATTCAGTTTATGAATGGTAAACCTTTAACACCTATTCCTGATGGGGCTACTCAAGAAGCTACTGCGGCTGAACAGGTATCTACTCAAGTAGAAACAGCAGCAGCAACAGGCACTGCTACATCTAATGACAATGATAATACACCACCACCTCCTCCAGCAGAAGCTATTGACTGGTCTGACCCTACTGTCGCTACACCTGAAAAGTTTCTATCAACTTACGAAGACATTAAGGGTATGGGTACAGGCCTATCCTATGGTGCAGGTCTTATGTTAGGTCCGTTAGCAGGACTTGGTGTAAAAGGTCTAATGAAACTACAAGAAAACTCTATGCTTAAAGGCCTTGATAGTCAGATTGAATCTCTTACAAATACTGGCAATACTTCTCAAGTTAAAAAGCTAGAAGAAATTCGCAACATTATGCAAGGTAAGAACGCAGACGGCTCTGAGAAACTTAGAGAAGCGCCTACTGGTATTGAAATACTTACAGGTGGTGAGACATACAGAGGTAATAGTATTACAGAGTCCCTTGCCAATATCCTAACAAAAGGAGATGGTAAATCTTACAGAAACGGTGTTCTTGTAGACGATGCAACAGGCGAAGTTCTTGAGCCTGGCTTTGCAAACAGCACGAGTAATGACCCTGTTAGCACTCCTACATCTCAACCTTCACAAAATAATGGGGGTGGGAATAATGACAGTGGTAATAACGCACATGAAGCCATGATGAAAGTAGCCGCTGAAGCTAAAGCATCCAAAACAGGTGGTAACTTAGCTAAAGTTAAAGAAAAAAGTGAATCGGCTTATAAAGCTGCAACAAGCACTAAAAAAGAACTAGAATCTCAATACGGTTCCGGTTTAAACAAGGGCGGCTTGATGAAGAAGAAGTAACTACTAAGACTACCAAATAACTATAAGGCTACCCAGCAATAGTGCTGGCCCCAACATAAGGAAAGAAAATGTCAGAAGCAATCCAGACGGACTCAGCGTCCCATAATCGTAACATATCTCGTGTACAACGTGATGAAGAGGAACTAAAAGCTCTGTTTAAACAAGCAGGGATTCAGACAGATGAAACAGAAGAAGAAACTGCTGAAGAGGAATCCCGTAGCGAAGAGCCTGTCGAGCGCACAGTTCAGGCAGAGAGTGTTACCGAACAAGAAGAAGAACCACAAGCTGAAGCACAAGATGAAGATCTAAGTGCAGAAGAGAAGAACTTCAAGAAGCGTTATGGTGATCTACGGCGACACACTCAAGAGAAAGAGAAAGAGTTTCAATCACAACTTGATAAGCTTAAGTCACAACTTGATGCAGCTACAAAGAATGAACTTGTACTACCTAAGTCAGAAGACGAAGTAGAAGCATGGGCTAAGAAGTACCCAGATGTTGCAGGTATCGTAGAGGCTATTGCTGATAAGAAAGCTAATGAACGTTCTGCTGATCTTGATGGGCGCTTGAAAGAGATTGAAGCATTACGTGCGTCTGCTAAACGAGATAAGGCTGAAGCTGAGTTACTCTCTATGCACCCTGACTTTCAAGAGATTCGTGCTGATGATGCGTTTCATACATGGGCAGAAAAGCAGCCTAAAGTTGTACAGGATGCACTATACGAGAACAGTGAAGACGCTAAGTCTGTAGCACGTGTTATTGATCTCTACAAGTCAGATAAAGGTATCAAGACTAAGAGTAGCTCTAGCTCAGACAAAGCAGCTGCATCTTCAGTAAAAGCTAAAGGTCGTACTGCATTGGATGCAGATGACTCCTCAAGGTATCTCAGTGAATCACAAGTAGCTAAGATGAGCCTTAAAGAATACGAGAAGCGCAATGATGAGATCTTTGAAGCTCAGCGCTCTGGTAAATTTATTTATGATATGTCTAAGAAATAACTTGACACTTATTCAATCATAGATAAAACTATAGGCATGTACAGTGTCAGGCATAAACTGCCTGTACATGCTTTTCACTAAGCACTAAAGCCACATCAAAGAACTACCTCAGATTATAGGCCCAGCGCTCAACGGACGGCCTTCCTTAGAGCATAGCTGACTACCCTACTAAGACGAGCCTCTTTAGTGGATATGTAGTGTATATCTCTCACGCCATATCTATAAGGAGAATTATTATGGCTATCGGAACCGCTGGTGGTGGATTTAACGGGAACTTCTCCCCGATTATCTACTCTAAACAGGCACAAATCGCTCTGCGTAAAAGTGCTGTAACTAACGCAATCACCAACAACTCTTACTTTGGTGAGATTGCAAACCAAGGCGACACAGTTCGCATCCAAAAAGAGCCAGACGTAACCGTCAACGCTCTGCAGCGTCACACAGGTATCTCAGTAGAGAAACTTGATGACACAGACTTCTCTTTGACTATTGATAAAGCTAACTACTTTGCTTTCAAAATGGATGACATTGAAGAGCAGTTCTCTCACGTAGACTTCACCTCATTGGCAGCCAACCGTGCAGCCTACAAAATGGCAGACGCCATGGATGAAGAATGCTTGGGTTACTTGTCTGGTTACGCTGGTGGTGCAGGCTCTTGGGCCGTCAACACAACAGCTTCTGGCGATAAAGCCAATACTGGTGCTGGTACTGACGAACTGTTGGCAGACAACAAACTGGACGCAACTGACTTCGGTAACTTGACCATTTCGGCTACAGCTACTGCAGGTGACTCCATCCCACTCGCTCCACGCCTCCCAGGTGCAACAGCATTGTCTGCGACAACTGTTTCTCCTTTGACTGTGGTTGCACGTATGGCTCGTAAGCTTGACGTACAAAACGTTGACGCACGTGGTCGCTGGATGGTTGTCGATCCAATCTTTGTTGAGATGCTGAAAGACGAAGACTCTCGTGTACTGAACGCAGACTTCGGTGGCTCAGGCTTGATGAACGGTTTGGTTCTCAACAACCTGCACGGCTTCCGTATCTACGTATCCAACAACCTGCCTTACTTGGGTACAGGTGCTGGTACTAACGGTACAACTGCACAGGCTACTAACTACGGTGTAGTTGTTGCTGGTCAGGACGAGGCTGTTGCTTCTGCTGAGCAAATCAACAAAGTAGAGAACTACCGTGACCCAGACAGCTTTGCTGACATCGTTCGTGGTATGCACCTCTATGGTCGCAAGATCCTGCGTCCAGAGGCTCTTATTGTTGCTAACTACAACGCTGCCTAATAGGCTTAACATTGGGGCTGGCTACATGCTGGCCCCTTTGTGCTTTCTTCACACATAAAAGGGACATCTCAAGATGGCTATTACAACTGCAATGTGCAACAGCTTCAAGCAAGAGCTTCTTGGGGGTGTTCACGATCTGGATACAGATACACTCAAAGTGGCTCTTATCAAGGCTTCTCCTGCTGGTACTTATGGTTCTGGCACTACTAATTATTCTGACATCACTGGTAATACAGATGAAGCAGTAGGTACTAACTACACTGCTGGTGGTCAAGAGCTAGACTCTGCTACCATTACTCTATCGGGTAGTACAGCTATCGTAGACTTCGCTGACGAAGTGTTCGCTAACTTGACTATCTCTGCAGACGGTGCTATCATTTATAACTCATCTCAAGGTAACGCTGCTATTGCAGTATTTGACTTTGGTACTACTGTTACTTCTACTAGCGGTGACTTCACTGTTGTATTCCCAGCAGCAGACGCTTCTAACGCTGTAATTCGTATCAGCTAAACTAACTATAAGGTTATTGCACAATGGCGTTTATCATCAAAGATCGTGTCAAAGAAGGTACAACCTCTACAGGTACAGGGAATGTCTCCCTTGATGGTGCTGTTGCTACCTTTGACACTTTCCAGTCCTACATGACTAATGGTGACACTACTTACTACGCTATTGTGCATACCTCCTCCGGTGTTGATGAGTGGGAAGTAGGACTAGGTACATGGAACACAGGTAACACTCTTACCCGTACTACTGTCTTAGCTGGCTCTAACGGTACATCTACTGAGAACTTCTCCGCAGGTGTTAAAGATGTGTTTATGACATACCCTGCTGCACATGCTGCACTTGCAGGTGATGATGTAGACTTTGCTAACATTACAGTTACAGGTACTGTTGATGGACGTGATGTTGCAGCAGACGGTACAAAACTTGATACAGTAGAACAGAATGCGGATGTAACAGACGCTATTAACGTAGCTGCTGCTGGTGCATTGATGAAGTCTGGCGGAACCATGACGGGTAATCTTATCCTTAATGGTGATCCTACTGTTGCACTTGGGGCTGCAACAAAAGAGTACGTTGATACGATTGCTGCTGCAGGTATTCACTATCACACGCCTGTACGTGTTGAGGCTCCTCTTAACCTGACTGTTACGTATAACAACGGTACAGCTGGTGTAGGTGCTACACTTACTAATGCTGGTACACAGGAAGCTATTACTATTGATGGTGTAGCTCTTAGCTCTGGTGATCGTGTACTTGTGTATGAACAAACAGATGCTACTCAGAATGGTATCTACACTGTTACTACTGTAGGTGATGGAAGCACTAACTGGGTATTGACACGTGCTACAGACGCTGACTCTTACGGTGTATCAGACCCTGATGCGTTTGGTGAGGGTGATGCCTTCTTCGTTAAGGAGGGTGCTACAGGTGCTGGTGAACTCTACGTGATGAACACGAGTGGCACTATTACCTTTGGTACTACAAACATTACGTTTACTGTTATCGCTGAGACTGCTGTGTATTCCGCTGGTACAGGGCTTACTCTTACAGGCACTACATTTGCTATTGGGCAGGATGTAGGAACTACAGCTAATGTTACATTCAACCAAGTCACAGCAGCTATTATTGGTAACGTAACAGGTAACGTCACTGGTAACGTGACAGGTAACGCTGGTACTGCCACTAAGCTTGCCACACCTCGTACAATTCAGCTTTCTGGTGACGTAACAGGCAGTGCCTCGTTTGACGGTTCTGCTAATGCTACTATTACAGCTGTTGTACAGGATGATTCACATAATCACGTTATCTCTAACGTAGACGGACTACAGACTGCACTTGATGGCAAGACTACCACAGCACGTACTATTAGCGCTGGCTCAGGTCTTACTGGTGGTGGAGACTTAACTTCTAACCGTACTATCTCACACGCTGATACATCCTCACAGGCAAGCCTCACTGCTCTGACTGGGGCTGCTGTAGTGAGTGACATTGATGTAGATACTTATGGTCACGTTACAGGTCTTGCTACACGTAACATCACATTAGCTAACTTAGGCTACACAGGTGAGACTAACGCTACAGCGGATCAGACTATTACTGCAGGTAGTGGTCTTTCTGGGGGTGGTACAGGTAACGTAACCCTGTCACATGCTGACACATCTAGCCAAGCCTCCGTGGATAACTCCGGTACTACAGTTATTCAAGATGTTACACTTGACACATACGGTCACGTAACTGGCTTAGCTTCTAAAGCTATGACTCTAGCGGATCTAGGCTACACGGGTGCTACTAATGCTAACTATATCACTAACAACAATCAGCTAACCAACGGTGCTGGTTACACAACTAATGTTGGTGACATTACAGGCGTGACAGCAGGTAGCGGTATCACGGGTGGCGGTACATCTGGCACAGTTACAATCAGTCACGCTGATACATCATCTCAAGCATCAGTTAATGGCTCTGGTCGTACATACATCCAAGACATCACCTTGGATACATATGGTCACGTCACAGGCATTGCGACTGCTACTGAAACTGTAGTTAACACAGACACCAACACCACATACTCTGCTGGTGCAGGTCTTAGCCTCTCTGGTACTACATTTAGTCATACCGATACGTCATCTCAGGGAAGTGTGAACAACTCAGGTGGCACTGTCATTCAAGACATCACGCTGGACACCTATGGGCACCTTACTGGTATTACTTCCTATAACCTAGATAGTCGTTACTACACAGAGACAGAAGCAGATAGCCGTTTTGTGAATAGTGCTGGCGATACTATGACGGGTGACTTGACGTTTGGCTCTGGTGATAACATCCATCGCAGTACACATAGTTCTGGTTTTCTTGTAGGCTCTTACAATTCTGTAGGTGACAACAGCACCAAAACAAACCCTATTTACACCATTGGTTCTAGCTATCAACCTTCAGATAGTGACCTTTCTAATATGTACGGCATAGGTTTCACTACTGGTAATGCTGCTTATGACGGTATTAATAGTGTACTTTCTGGTTGGGGTATGTACGTTGCATCAGATGGAGATGCTAGAATCGGTCTAGATGGACAATACGGCATTATTAAGTCAACAGGTGTACATTATGTAAACACCAACCAGCGTGTATTTGCTGACAACTACCACCCCAACGCTGACAAGTGGACCACAGCACGTACCCTCTCTCTAAGTGGTGACGCATCTGGGTCTGTCTCTTGGGATGGCTCTGGTAATGCTACGTTGAGTGTGACGGTGGCTGATAATAGCCACAATCACGACTATGTACCAGAGCGTAACCGTAGTGATTGGAACGATGGTACGGTTATAGGTGATGTGATTGGGCAACTAGCATGGAGGAATTATGGTAATAACCACACCATATTTGACGCATCTGCGTCTACTTCTCCTGATGGTACTTCTGTCAATAACACAAACCCGACTAACCAATGGGCCGCCACATACCCAACACTTATGGGATGGAATGGCAGCACAACGTATGGCGTTCGTGTAGACAGTGCAAGATTTGCTGAACAGCTTGGTGGCCTAGTGCTACACACAGGCCGTAACAACCAAGCTAACCGTGTAGTACGCACACAGGGCAACGGCTATGCAGAGTTTGGCTGGATCAACACAACATCAGGCGATACATCATCATCCTTGTCACGCATCTATGTTGACACTGGTGATGGCTATATCCGTAAGAGTACACTTGCTCATGTAGCATCTCAGTTACCTATTAGCGCAGGAGCTAATGATGACATATTCTGGGAGAACGGTCAGAATGTTACTTCTAACTACACAATCACTAATGGTAAGAACGCAATGAGTGCTGGCCCTATCACGATTAACTCCGGTGTGACTGTAACAGT
>Ga0209309_10002397_pt1 | contig 17105 bp, 6 predicted proteins | sample COGITO_mtgs_1204_2_FD_184807 | JGI IMG/M metagenome (GOLD analysis project Ga0209309, IMG submission 184807) | Pelagic marine microbial communities from North Sea - COGITO_mtgs_120412 (SPAdes) (version 2) | ecosystem: Environmental > Aquatic > Marine > Epipelagic ... | reverse complement strand
AGACAGGTTCATGCGAAGGTAGGTGCACAATTTAAAGTCAGTTTTCGTCAATTGCGGGTAGCGGGTCGTGATGCGCTGGTGAAATTCAACGTGAACCAGGTCAAACTGCTTTGTGAAATCATCCCAAGCATCATCTAGCTTACCACCATCTTTAATGATGTTGAGCAGGGAGTCGACTTCCGCTTGGTTGTTGGATGGTATTTTTGTTTTCAGTGATTGCAACGTGCCGTCAATGGTTTGGATCAATTGTGCTTTTTGCACCAGATGCATTGTGGCAGAGGCCAACTCTTTGTTTTTTGCCGCCAATTGGAGCTCTTTTGCGGCTGTTTTTTGCGCTTGCAATGCCATCTCTGTTTTCTCCATAGAAGCCTTCATGGCTTGCTCAGTTTTCATTCGTTGATCACGCTCATTTTGCTTTTGAATCAAATGTTTGGCTTCTAAGATGCCTTGATTGCGCCGGAAGAAAACAACAATCAAGGAAGCGCAAAGGAAAAAGCCAAGAATGCGCACCCAAATCAACTGATACCAATAAGCGCTGACGAAGATGGTCACAGGCGTGACCGCGCAGGGCATATTTTCTCCAATGAATGCTCGAAATTCAACGGCATGGGTTCCAGGTTGAAGTCCCGAGAGTGTAATCCTGGAATTGGAAGTGGGTCGGGACCATTGTTCCGCAACGTTTTGAATTCGCCACTGGTATTCTAAAAGTCCTGCCCAGTCAGAATTGAGTCCACTCAATTTAAACTCGAGGGCATGCACACCCGCTTTTAGCCGGATGGACTCATCTTCGATACTGAGTTCGGATTTCGCAACATTGAGGTGATTGACGTGGCTGATTTTGACGCGCGGCGCGGATTGCACTTGGTGCATTAATTTGGGAGTGAGGTAGGTGAACCCGCGTTCAATGGGGATGCAAACGAGGCCATTTTCCAAGAATTCGATGGCTTCAAAGGGGGTGGGCACAGGATTCTGTCCCATCGATGCAAACCGTGGATTTGGATCGTCAAGCATGGAAACTCCAGCCAAAGGCAGCATTCGAATGGATCGATCAGCAAAAATCCAAATGTTTCCACTGGGGCTGTTGTAAATCCGCTGGTACGAGCGGTCAACGTCAATCCAATTGCTCAATGCGCTGCCATCGGGAATCATGCGGTCAGTTGCTGCATCCCATTGATAGAAACCCTTTGAAGTAGCAAAGACCATACGCGTATCGAGGTTGCACATGTTGATTTGCAGTGGGTCTGGAAAGCCGGCTGACGCATCGTAAGTTTTGGTGCTTGATACGCTTCGGTTCAGCTCATCGAGTTCCAATCGAAAGGCACCTTTGTAAGGATGCGAAACCCACCATATTCCGGGCGATTCTTCTCTCAGAAACCGCGAACTCTCTTCAAACCCAACCATGGCCCCGAGCGACTGCCAGCGGCTTTTCGGGTGCCGACCTCGCGGTGCATATTTGATCTGAATCAGGCCACGATACGTTCCGGCATACCAAATGTTAGGGTCGGAGGATGGCCAAATATTCCAAACGCCTGTTTCATCAATGATCGAATGAAATTGCCCGTCGGAGATGACTCCAGCTCCCGAACGATGACAGACCCAAACATCATTTTCCCGCAGTGACAATGACCATATCGGGCCCGGGATATCTGAGATGATTTTCAAGGGGGCGCCGCTTTTTGATTGGAAATAAACGCCTTGGGAGGTTCCCCAATAGCGGCTGCCGTTGGAGAGGTGCAAGGATGCATGCCCAGCCTCTTTGAGTTCCTCCAATCCGGATGGGGTGCGTTGCGGCCAATTGTACTTGAGTAGATCAACACCGCCCTCCAGTCCAACCCAGATGTTGCCTGTTCGGTCAGCCTTGATGTCCAGAACACTGTTGCTGATCAAACCTGATTCCTCGGCATAAGGAATTTGGAATCGATCAAAATCAATCGTACTCACGATGCCACCATTGGACGTTCCAATGAACCAAGTGTCTTTCATTTTTTCGATGCAGTTCACACGCGCTTCACGAAGATGCTTGCTCAAGGCTGTTTGGCTCTCATTCCAAGCGTTCCCATCCCACTCTTGCAAGCCATGGGCATGGGTCATGAGAATGACCTTGTTTGCGCTGTTGCGTGCGATCCCTTCCATTTTCCAGTCCTTTTGCAGGGGGATGCGCTCGATTTCCGATCCGTTCCAATCGAAAAAATGAATCGACTCAGATGACTGAAATGCCACTCCTTCTTTCCAGGTGGTGGAGTTGCGAATGGGGCCCGATAGCCATTCTCGGTATTCTCCTTCTCGACTCAATGAACCGGCAAATTCCGAACAACTGAACACCGCCTCATATTCTTTGGCCTCTTCCGTTAATGCCGAGGGCGAAGCGAACATTCTCCAGACATCATCGAAGGGGCCAGATTCTGCAGAAATTTGGGGCGTACAATCCGTCCATTTTGGACTGGCACCGCCAAGCTCATCGCTGAAATCAAGAATTCCCACGAAATTTTGTCCCCCGCAAAAAAGCAAGTCTTCGAATCCCGCAACCGAACGTGACTGCGCTCCATTCGGCAAGTCCAATAGCGACCACTCATTTCCGTCAAATAGAAGCAGCCCAAGGTTGTTGGCTACCGCGATGCGATTCGGGTCATTTACCGAAATGTAAGGGCAATGCGTGCCGCCTCCGATGGATTTTCTATCGAAGTGTTGGATGATTGCGCGAGATGCATCCGTGTGTGCCCAACACGGGCTTCCACCAAAAACCTGCAGGACAAAGAGAAGGAGCAGGAGAGGAAATAATCGCGAGTACCAGAATGTGGGAATTGAACCTGTCAATACTTTATCTATTTGTGAATCAGTATTTTGATTAATTCTTTGAGAAATCAAGTAGTCAAATATAGGAGGGAATGTTGAGGTATTTGTGCAGGTAATGTGCAATGAATTAATATGTCTTTGAGGCAGGGATAGCGATTTCCTATTTGTAATTTGCACACGATATTCAATGATGAGATGATGATGCTGACGCGTAATGCAACCTTTACTCTTTCCTTGGCTTTTCTGGTTGCAACGGGCGCATGTTTTCTTGGCTGTTCAGAGAAGAAAGTACCCGAAATCAGTGAAGACAGTAAGTTTGTTGACTCGTTGTTGGCCACGCTAACGCTTGAAGATAAGGTGGGGGAGATGACCCAGCTTACGTTAGGAGCGATCGGCACGGGTTTGCCTTCAAAATTGACAGAACCGCAGCATTTGGATACGGCGAAAGTCAGCTATGCCCTGGTCAAGTACCGAGTAGGAAGCATCTTGAATTGCGGCAATCATTCACACAGCCCGGAAAAGTGGCATGAGTTCATAAATGACATTCAAACGGCAGCGGCGAAGAAGGCTTCGGGCATTCCAGTTTTGTACGGCATCGATGCCATACACGGTCCTACGTATACGCAGAACGGTATACTTGGACCACAACAAATTGGTTTGGGTGCTACTTGGAATCCAGAAGCAGCTCGGACAGCCGGAAAAAATACTGCAGTTCAAGTGCATGCCTTGGGAATTCATTGGAACTTCTCGCCAGTGCTTGACTTAGCTCGGGACCCACGTTGGCCTCGTTTTTGGGAAACATTTGGGGAAGATCCTTACATGGTTGCTACCATGGGCCGTGCAATTGTGGATGGTTACCAAAACAGTGGAGTGCCTTTTGCCGCGACGCTGAAGCACTTTTTCGGTTATGGTTTCTCACTGTCCGGTAAGGACCGCACGCCTGCTTGGATTCCAGAGCGTCAATTGCGTGAATATTTTCTCCCTCCATTTCAAGCCGCGATTGAAGCGGGAGCGATGAGTATTATGATTAACAGCGGTGAAATCAATGGCATTCCTGTCCATTCAAACAAAGCACTGCTGACGGATTTACTGCGTGATGAGTTGGGATTCGAAGGCTTATTGGTTACGGACTGGGAGGATGTGAAATACCTCTTTACCCGGCACATGATTGCGCATGACTATAAGGAGGCTACCAAAATGGCCATTGAGGCGGGCATTGATATGGCGATGGTGCCGATGGACCTCGAGTTTACCGAGCACTTATTGGCATTGGTGAAGGAAGGAACCATTTCAGAGGAACGCATCAATCAGTCCGTCCGCCGGATTTTGATGATGAAGAAAAAGCTCGGATTGTTTGAATCACTGGGCTTTCCTCCGCCTTTGACTGCTTATCCGGGCAAGGAGAACTTTGAAGGTTCTGCAGCTCGAGCTGCATTGGAGAGCATCACATTGCTCAAAAATGATACGGTCAATGGAAAATCGGTATTGCCGATCTCAGGCACAAAAGATGTGCTGGTTACGGGACCTACCGCCAATAGCCTAAATGCGCTGAATGGCGGCTGGACGGGAACATGGCAGGGCGACGATCCGGCTTTTAATACCGAGGGTCGTCCTACCCTCGTGGAGGCAATGGAGATGCGATTTGAAGCCAATCGCATCCAGCACATCGAGCTCGAAATGGAGTTTACGGAAAACGAAGTCCAACGAGTTGTCCGAAGCATCCAGCGCCGACGACCTGCGCATGTCGTCCTTGGGCTAGGTGAAATGCCGTATACCGAATTTGTTGGAAACACTGAGGACATTGATCTTTTTGAGAATCAAAAAGAATTGGTGCGTGCGGTCCATGCAACGGGTGTTCCCGTAATCGGCGTCTTTATAGAAGGACGACCGCGGGTATTCGATGACATTGAACCCTTCTTGGATGCGGTTGTTATGGCCTACTTGCCCGGGGATTATGGCGCGGATGCCATCGCTCAAGTATTGGATGGAACTTATAATCCAAGCGGGCGTCTGCCTTTCACATGGCCTCGTCACACTTCGGCCCACATGACGTACGATCACAAGCACACGGAAGAAATCCATGCGAACTCCTCCATCAGTGCATTTGATCCGCAGTATGAATTCGGTTTTGGCCTTTCCTATTCGGCAGTGGAGTACGATGCGTTGAGCACGGACCAGACCGAATACAATTTGGATGACACGATCGAAGTAACAGTGGAGCTCCGAAACATTGGAGATCGCACGAGCAATGAATTGGTCGCCGTCTACAGCCAGGACCGTGTGGCTTCCATTACACCAAGTGTTGATCGGCTGCGTCACTTTCAGCGCGTTTTTGTAGGCGCCGGAGAAACGGTGAAGGCCACAGCGCGCATCGCGGTTGATGAACTTGGTTTCATTAACCGGAACATTGAATACACTGTAGAGCCTGGTGCATTTGGAATTCGCATAGGCAACCAAGTGGTCGAAATTGAAGTTAAAAATGAAAACTAATAACCCTTATATCTTAATTACATGAAGCAGTTTTTTACGCTGGCTTTTGCCACTCTAGCTTTTGCTATGAATGCACAGGTAGCTCCTGTGACTTGGAATGTTAACATGGCCAACGAGGAAGTCTCACCCGATGGTGTCTACCTCGCAGGTGGCGATTACTTCGGAACGCCAGGCGAAAACGCCATGACCGATGACGATGGAGACGGCGTCTGGACGATTACCATGGCCATGCCCCTCGGCTATTCAGGTGCCTACACGTTCACCAATGGTGCCTGTGGCGACTGGTCGTGCAAAGAAAACATCGTTGGACAAGATTGTGCCTACGGTACATGGAGCGATCGTTTTTTGGATGAAGTGACCGCTGAAGGAGCCACTATTTCGACGTGCTTCGCACAGTGCACATCGGATGGGTCTTGCGCATCTGTGAGTGCAGCGGACGTTACGTTCCGAGTGGACATGACGGAGCAAATCGTTACGGGAGGTGTTTTCTTGCATGCAGCCTTCGACGGATGGGGCGCAATTGCGATGAACGACGATGACGGCGATAACGTTTACGAAACAACCCAAACGCTCGAAACGGGCTCTTACGAGTACTTGTTCCAAAACGGCGAGGGCGGCAATGAGGCCTTTGATTCAACGTATGTTGAGTGCACCTTGACCAGTGGAGATTTCACGAATCGTTTGATCACGGTCGAGAATGATTCTTTCGCAACTGACGCTTTTTGCTTCAACTCTTGTTCGGCATGTGAATCTACCGGTGGTGGAGATTCCACTTATACTGTGACGTTCAACGTTAATATGGCCAATGAAGAAGTTTCGCCAGAAGGTGTTTACATCGCCGGGGGAGGAAACTTCGGAAACCCTGGAGACAACGAGATGCTTGACGCTGACGGCGATGGCATTTATAGCGCTACGTTTACATTCGATGCAGACTTTTCGAGCTTCTATACGTTCACAAATGGAGCCTGTGGAGATTGGTCGTGCAAGGAGAATTTGACAGGCCTTCCATGCGGAGATCCCGACAACTTCAATGATCGATTCTTGGATCCATTGACCCAAAACACAACGGTCAGCACCTGCTTCGGTCAGTGCACAACCGATGGCTCTTGCGAGACGTCTTCCGAGATTCCCGTGACATTCCGTGTGGACATGTCAGATCAAGTTGTGATCAGTGATGTTACTATTTTCGGTAGTTCAGTCAATGGCTGGTCGTTTCCAGGTGAATTGATGACCGATGACGATGGAGATGGCATTTACGAGTATTCAACGGTTTTGGCCCCTGGAGGTCACGAGTACAAGTTTGTCAACAGTGGGGTAGACGAGCAGTTTGATGCTGAAAACTACACAGAATGCACCTTGACGACGGGCGATTTCACCAACCGAATCTTGACGATTGAAGCAGAGGAGTCCGTCACTACTGAAGCTTTCTGCTTCAACTCTTGTGCTGCTTGTGAAGGTTCAACAGGAATCGCTGAGGCGTTGGGTTTTGATTTCCAATTGATTCCATCGGTCACTACAGGAAATGTAGAGTTGCGTTTTGCCGGTGTCCAATCTCCAAAGCAAATTACAATCGTTTCGTTCACTGGCGCTCTTGTAGCGAGCTTCCAAGTACCTGCAAACGAAAATGTATACGCGATGGACATCTCTGGACAAGCTGCGGGTGTATACTTCGTGCAAGTTCAGACTGAAGGATTCGGCTCGACACAGAAATTGTTGAAAGTCAACTAAGATTAGTCTTCAGATTAGACCCTTTTGAAAAAATACTTTGAATGAAAAACTTGCTTTTAGCATTCAGTTTTTTAGCCACCATGACGGTAACTGCCTTTTCCCAGGGGAAGGCAGTTACCGGAACGGTGACTGCAGCTGAAGATGGACAAGCGTTGCCCGGGGTGACGGTTGTTGAAAAGGGTACGCAAAATGCGACCTTCACTGACCTTGATGGTCGGTATACGTTAACCGTCGCTGGAGAAGAGGCCACGCTGATCTTTTCCTTTATCGGTTACACGCCCCAATCTTTGGCTGTCGGAGCGAAGGCAGAAATTAACGCTTCACTCTCGGCAGATGTAGCCGGTCTGGAGGAAGTCATTGTCGTCGGATACGGAAATCAGAAGCGAAGCAAGATTTCAGGTGCTGTAGGTACCATCGATTCAAAGGAAATTACATCCATGCCAGTGCTTCGAACGGAGCAGGCATTGCAGGGCCGCGCCGCAGGTGTACAGGTCACTCAAAATTCGGGTCAGCCCGGTTCTACCCAGTCCATCCGAATTCGGGGTACGGGTTCATTGAACAATGCTGAACCGTTGTATGTCATTGATGGAATCCCCAGCGGTGGCATCGATTATTTGAACCCTGCGGACATCGCATCCATTTCAATCCTCAAGGATGCCGCATCAGCAGCGATTTATGGAGCACGTGGAGGAAATGGTGTCGTTTTGATTACGACCAAAGCCGGATCCAAGAACCAGAAGCCGCAGATTACCTACGAGAGTTACTACGGTGTGCAGGAGCCTTGGAAATACATGGCGCTTCTCAATGCTGAAGAGTATGCGATTCTCATGAACGAAAGTCGCTCCGCGGCAGGCCTCACGCCGCTGGCAGCACTTGCCAACCCCTCAGAGCTTGAGACATTTGATTGGCAGGATGAGATTTTTGAACGAGCGGCGATGATGAACCACTCGTTTAGCTTTACCAAAGGAACAGAGTCATCATCAACAGCGATAGGAGGAAGCTACTTCACCCAAGACGGAATTGTCGGTGGTGACAAAGGAAACTTTGAGCGTTACACGTTCCGTGTCAATACGCGACAAGATGGTGGTGAGCGTTTTCGCTTGGGCCAAAATGTCAACTTTACCCACCTCAATCGCTCTGCATTGGCAGAGAACAATGAGTTTGCAACGCCGGTAGGGCGTGCCCTCAACATGGATCCCATCACGCAGGCGAGGCGGGATGATGGGTCTTTTGCTTATTCGAACTTCATCGATTCTGACATCGCCAATCCAGCGAATCAGATCGCAATAAACAACGATTTTTGGACGACCAACCGTTTCGTTGGTTCGTCTTTCGCCGAATTTGACCTCCTGTCAAACCTGACCTTCCGCTCTACGATGTCAGTGGATTTATCGCTGGGTTCACAGCGTATTTTTAATCCAACGTATGACCTGGGAATTGGGCCGAATGATCCGGATCGACCGGCTTATGAGTTCCGCCCGGTCAATTCTTTGATCCTGGGTGAGAACAAATGGAGCAATTGGCAATGGGAAAACATTGTGACCTATGACAAAGAATTGTCCAATGGAGATGAGTTGAAAGTTGTTGCGGGTTACTCGTCTTTGAAGAACCGCAGCACGAGTTTTTACGGATCGCGTGACAGCTTGGCGACGAACGATGTTCAGTATGCTTACTTGAACAACAGTTTGAATGCGGCTGAACAGGCACCGAGCGCCAATGGCGGGATTTCGGAGTCTGCATTCATCGGTCAATTCATGCGTGTCGACTACGGGTTAGGTGATGCCATATCCTTGGCAGGAACCATTCGCCGAGACGGCTCATCCCGTTTTGGAGTGAACAACCGATACGGAATTTTCCCATCGTTTTCTGCTGCATGGAACATGACGGAATTGCCTTGGGTTGCGGAGAAGGACTGGATTGATTTCTTGAAACTCCGTGCGAGCTGGGGCCAAAATGGAAACGCAGATGGCATTGGCAACTATGATTACACGAGCCTAGTTTACAATGGCTTGAACTACACCTTTGGTGGGGATCAAGTCCAGGTCAATGGAGCCGGTCCAATCAATACATCCAATCCAGATTTGAAGTGGGAAACGGTCGAGCAGACCAACATTGGAATCGACGCAGATTTGTACAAAGGAAAGCTCAACATCGTCCTCGACTACTTTGTCAAGAGCACAAATGACATGTTAGCAGTGGTGCCGCTTCCAGGTGTTGTGGGCTATTTGCCCTCAGCAACAAACGTCGCTTCCGCTAAGAACACAGGTGTTGAATTTATGGTGAATCACCGCAACCAAGTCGGTGCAGTGGAATACGCGATTGGCGGAAACATCAGTTTCATCCGCAACGAAGTGACCGGTCTCGGAGAAGGCGGTCAACCCATTTCAACGGGTTCAGTGTTTGGCATAGGTGATTTGGTTGCTTACACCGAAATTGGTCAGCCCATCGCTTATTTCTACGGGTACGAAACAGCGGGCATTTTCCAAACAGATGAAGAGGCGGCAGCCAATACGGCATTGCCTGAAGCTCAAGCGGGTGATGTCATTTTTGTGGATCAAAACGGCGACGGCGTCGTAGACGGAGAAGACAAAGTCATGATTGGCAATCCACATCCGGACTTTACGTATGGATTCAACTTCGAGGCCAATTACAAATCATTTGACTTCTCTTTGTTCTTGCAGGGAGCGCATGGCAACGACCTGCTCAATGGGGTGTTCCGCTATGATTTGAATACCACGAACCTTCCGGTGTCTGCGCTCGAGCGTTGGACCGGAGAGGGTTCTACCAACGTGTATCCGCGCATCTCCCATTCCGACCCCAATCAAAACAATCGAATTTCGGATCGTTTCGTGGAGGATGGATCCTTCATGCGCATCAAAAATGTGCAGTTGGGATATACGCTGCCTGAGAGCATCATGCAACGCTTGAGCATCGGAAAGTGTCGTGTCTATGTTGCGGCGTCGAACCTCTTCACCTTTACAAATTATTCGGGACTCGATCCCGAAATTGGTTCCCGTGGCACATTGGAGATTGGAATCGATCGCGGATTTTATCCTTCCGCTCGGACTTTCATGGCCGGAGTCAATGTTAACTTTTAATCCAAGAAATCATGAATCTCAAAACAGCATTATTCATTGGGTTTTTTGCCAGCACACTGGTGGCATGCAAATCTGAATTTTTGGACGTAAAGCCCTTGGTCGGTTCAACGGAAGCGAATTTTTTCTTAAATGCAGCGGATGCAGAATCGGCCACCATTGCATGTTACAACAACCTGCAACAAGAAGTGACGAATATCCAGGGAAGCAGCCAATTGGCGCCTCACTTCCGATGGTATTTCGGCGACATCGTTTCAGATGATTCCCACAAAGGAGGGTCTGGTGACGGTGATGAGCCGGAACTGTTCTTGTTCGAAAATTTCCAGGGCTTGTCTTCCAGTAAGTTGATTCTTGCGGAATGGCAAGTGGCTTACCGCGGCATCGCGTATTGCAACCTCGCTTTGGATCGCATTCCGGGGGTTGAAATGGATGAAACAGATAAGAACCGCTTTCTTGGTGAAGCGGCTTTTATTCGAGCCTTCTGGTACTTTAACCTCGTCACGATGTATGGAGATGTTCCGCTGATTTTGGCAAACCTTGCTCCGAGTGAATACCAACAATCGCGCACTCCAGCATCAGAGGTTTGGGCACAAATCGAAACGGACTTGGAGTTGGCTCGTCAATATTTGCCGAAGCGCAGCGGGATTTCTGTTTCAGAAATTGGCCGTGCAACATGGGGAGCAGCAACAGCGCTCTTGGCCAAAGCACATGCTTACCAATCCGAATGGGCACCTTGCCGTGATTTGACTTACGATATCGTGGGGTCAGGGGAATATTTCCTTGAAGGTGATTACAACAACATCTTTACCGAAGCTGGAGAAAATGGTCCGGGCTCTATTTGGGAAATCCAATACATGAACGCTTCAGGAGGCAATTGGGGCAATCAATTGGAAGGCACTTTTACGAATGTCTTTACACGAGCCCGTGGTCAATTCGGGGGGTATGGTTTCAACATTCCTGAGCAAAATTTTGTCGACGAATTTGAAAGTGGCGATCCACGACTCGGAGCGAGCGTTTTTCAAGTAGGCGATCAAATGGGAGACCGCGGTGAGTTCACCTTGGAGTCGACTGGAATGCCACATGAATACTACACCAAAAAGTTTTTCATCAATGCTTCGGATGAGGCGCCTTTCGGTGATCCAAATCCCAATGGATATTCCAATGACCGGGTCATTCGGTATGCCGATGTTTTGCTTTTTCATGCAGAGGCACAGTACCATTTGGGCGATGAAGCTACTGCACGAACGTTCGTCAACTTTGTGCGCGGGCGTGCTCGCGCTTCCGGGACGGATCCCAATGCGCTTCCTGCGATTGGAGATGACGTTGCCGGTGCTGATTTGTTGGAAGCCATTTACCACGAACGCAGGGTGGAGCTAGGGTTGGAAGGACATCGCTTTTTCGACTTGGTTCGCCAAGGCCGTGCGGCACAAGTTTTGGCAGACCAGGGCTTTGTCGCTGGCGTCAATGAAGTATTTCCGATTCCAGAGGTAGAGATTACGTTGTCTGGAGGCAACATCACACAAAACAATGGGTACTGATATGAAGAAGACATTGAACACAGCTATTTTTGGCGGAATTGCATTGCTGCTAGTGGTCCAAGGCTGCAAGCCATATACCGAGGAAGGAATTGATCTTCCTGGTGCCCCCACAGCGAGTATTTCTTGGGATTTCATTGATGCAATCGATTCCACCGGTCAGGTGGTAGGCATCGATTCCAATCGTGTTGCGGTCAACGCAGAGGCGGTAGAAGGCGCATTTTTGCACCTGTGGGATTTCGGGAATGGTCAGACATCTGATAAACCCAGCGATACCACCTATTATCCCGTAGAAGGAGAATACACGTTGTCGTATTCCGTGCACACCGCCGGAGGCATGGGCTCTGCCTCTGCAATCGTGGCAATTGATCAAACCTTGGAGCTGCCTTGTGAAGGAACCAAGGCGTTGCTCACAGGTTGTGACAACCAGAAGACATGGAAGTTATCGAATGAATCCGGAGCGATCTCAGTAGGGCCTGCGCCGTATTCAACGGAGTGGTACACGTCACCTGCCGATGGACACACCGAATGGCAAACCGATGACCAATATCAGTTCACCGAAGATGGTGCCTACATCTACAACAACAACGGCAGCACCATGAATCCTTTTGAAGGATACGTCGAAACAGTAATTGAGATTCCTCCTACGACTTATCTGCTCGTGGAAGGTGCTGGAACCTCGGGAGAAGATCAAATCACACTTGGATCCTTCACAGAAACCCTCTGCGGGTTTATGGGGGTATGGGATTCCGGTCCCTTTTATGACGTCGTGGAAATTACGGAAGACCGTTTGGTGTTGCACGGTCCAATTCAAGGAGGAGACTGCATCCAAGCCGAGGGGTGGTTTACGATCACGTTTGTAGCGGAATGATAGCGCGATAGAAGAAGAGAAAAAATGAAGAAGTTAGTTGGATATCTGGGCATCGCGGTATGCGTTCTCTTGACCTCATGTGAGGCGTGCAATGATCCAGAGCCGGAAGTAAACTCAGAGATTAGTTGGGCAAATGATGTCACGGTTTTTGAAACGGCGTTGTTGACCTCAGTCACGGTCGAGGTGCGCGTCAGTCCGGTGAATACCCGAGAAGTCACGGTAGAATATGCCACTATAGAGGGGTCCGCGACGGCTGGCGATGATTTCGTCGCCGCTTCAGGCTCCTTGACTTTTGCTCCAGGTGAAACGTCCAAGACAATTTCCATTCCCATCGTGACGGATGAATACTTGGAACCGGATGAATCGTTCCAGGTTGAATTGACGAATCCAGTCAATGGCTACATCAAGGTAGGAGAGCCCTTCGTGAACGTTGGCTTGCGGAATGATGACACGGATATTTTCATTTCCGATGAAGGTTACGATGCTGCAACCTCCTATGAAGGAATGTCGCTGGCGTGGTCAGATGAATTCGATGGGGAATTCATTGACCCAGCCAATTGGACGTATGACCTAGGTTCCGGCAACGGTGGTTGGGGCAACAATGAGCTGCAATCCTACACCAATAGTGCAAACAATAGCTTTGTTGGCGACGGTAAGTTGTTCATCATAGCAGAAAAGGTGGGGGAGAATGCCTACACTTCGGCTCGCCTCAAGAGCATTGGATTGCAGGAGCACCAGTACGGTCGTATTGATGTTCGTGCAATGCTGCCCAAGGGACAAGGAGTCTGGCCTGCCATCTGGATGTTGGGGTCGAATTATCCGGATGTGGGTTGGCCCGCATGTGGTGAAATTGACATCATGGAATTGTTGGGCCATCTACCTGGGACCGTCCACGGCACGGCGCATTGGGGTGCAGATTGGCCAAATTGGACACATCAAGGAACTTCTATTTCGATTTATCCCGATCACTTCGATCAAGAATTTCATGTCTTTTCTGTGGAATGGATGGAAGATGAAATCAAGTTCCTGATGGACGACCAAGTTTATTTTACAATCAACCCTTCTTTGATGCAAGGACAGCCTTACCCATTCAACAATCCGTTCTTTTTCATTCTGAACGTGGCTGTTGGTGGAAACTGGCCTGGAAGTCCGGACGCATCGACGGAATTCCCGGTTTTCATGGCCGTGGATTACGTGCGCGTTTACCAGTGATCACCGGTTGTGTCACACGAAAAAAGGGATGGCCAAGTTTGGTCATCCCTTTTTTGTTTTTCCCCGCCGCTTGAAGCTCAGGACCGGTATTATTGGCTTAATATTTTATTCAATGTGGCTGACGGCCGCATGATCTTCTGCGCCTTTTTCGCATCGGGGCGGTAATAAGCTCCGATATCGGCAGGCGTTCCCTGGACACTGATCAATTCTTCTATGACCGCGGATTCTGCAGATTTGAGTGCTGAGGCCAGACGCTCAAAGTCTGCTTTCAGTCCGGCATCTTCCGTTTGAGCGGCCAAGGCCTCCGCCCAATACAAGGCCAGATAGAAGTGGGAGCCACGGTTGTCAATTCCACCCAGACGGCGTGTTGGGCTCTTGTCTTCATCTAGAAATCGGGTGGTTGCGTCGTCGAGGCATTGCCCCATGATACGCGCTTGTTGGTTTCCAGTGTGCTCCGCATAGTGTTCCAATGAAACAGCGAGTGCAAGAAATTCACCGAGGCTGTCCCAACGGAGATAGTTTTCTGCTTGGAGTTGCTGCACGTGCTTGGGGGCTGAACCGCCCGCGCCAGTCTCAAACAATCCGCCTCCGTTCATCAAGGGAACGATGGATAGCATTTTTGCGGATGTTCCGACTTCCAATATGGGGAAGAGGTCCGTCAGGTAATCCCGGAGGACATTTCCTGTGACCGAGATGGTATCTTGTCCTTGAACGATGCGCTGAAGAGAATATTCAGTGGCTGCAACCGGAGAGAGAATTTTGATGTCCAGTCCTGCGGTATCATACGTCTTTAGGTAGGCTTCAACCTTCTGGATCAATTGGGAATCGTGCGAACGGTTGTGATCCAGCCAAAATACAGCGGGATTGCCTGTTGCTCGTGCTCGTTTGACTCCTAATCCCACCCAATCACGGATGGGCGCATCCTTTACTTGGCACATGCGAAAGATGTCATCCGCCTGACCCGATTGCTCCAGTAAAATGGTTCCGTCTTTGGCGACAACTTGTATGGTGCCGTCTCCAGGAAATTCAAAAGTTTTGTCGTGCGACCCATATTCCTCTGCTTTCTGAGCCATTAAGCCAATGTTGGAAACACTGCCCATGGTTTTCGGGTCCAAGGCGCCATTGGCCTTGCAGAAATCAATGGTCGCTTGGTATACACCGGCGTATGATCGATCGGGGATCACTGCTTTGGTGTCTTGTGGATTTCCGTCCTTGTCCCACATGCGACCAGAGTTCCGAATCATGGCAGGCATTGACGCATCAATGATGACATCCGAAGGAACGTGCAAATTGGTAATGCCTTTGTCGGAGTTGACCATGGCCAAATCAGGCCGCTTGTTGTAAGTCGATTCTATCGCCGCGTTAATGGCGTTTTGCCGTTCTTGCGGCAAGGCATTGATTTTGTCCAGTACATCGCCCCAGCCATTGCGTGTATCGGCTCCCAGTCGATCGAGTTCTTCTCCAAATGCGTCGAATACGGGCGCAAAGAAGGCTTCGACGAATGCTCCAAACAGGATGGGGTCAGAGACCTTCATCATTGTTGCCTTGAGATGCAATGAAAACAAGACACCTTGTGCCTTGGCGTCGGCCATTTGCTCTTCGGCGAATGCACGCAATTTCGCTTTGCTCAATGCTGCGGCGTCAATGATTTCGCCCGATTGAAGGGGGAATGCAGACTTCAGGGTTTGTTCACTCCCGTTGGTTCCCTTGAACACGATGGTCGCTTCGGTGGCTGCTGATAGGGTCAGGCTTTTCTCAGACCCATAAAAATCCCCGGATGCCATATGGGCAACGTGGGATTTAGAATCGGAAGACCATTTTCCCATACTGTGTGGATGCTTTCGGGCGTATGCCTTGACGGCTTTGGGTGCCCTTCGATCGCTATTTCCTTCGCGTAAAACAGGGTTCACTGCCGAGCCTTTTACGCTATCATAGCGAAGTCTGGCATCCTTTTCGGCCTCAGTCGTTGGTTCTTCAGGATAGGGCGGCAACGCGAATCCAAGTAACTGCAATTCTTCAATAGCGGCTTTCAACTGAGGCACAGATGCGCTGATATTGGGCAACTTGATGATGTTGGCTTCCGGTTGTTTTGCGAGTTCACCAAGCTCCTTTAATGCGTCATTAACGCGCTGTTCAGCAGGCAGTAAATCATTGAAGGCTGCCAAAATCCGACCGGACAAACTGATGTCGCGGGTTTCCAATTCTACGCTTGCCTTAGCCGCAAAGGCTTGGACGATGGGCAGAAACGAATGGGTTGCCAACGCTGGCGCTTCATCGGTCTGGGTGTATATGATTTTTGCCATGTTCAATCGATTGGTTCTCCGTGCTTGTAGAAGACGCGTTTTCGTCTGTTGCGGGTAATTTGACCTGCTTTTGGAGCGGGCGTAAAGGTCGTTCAGAAAAGCAAATAAAGCAATGATTTAGAGCTCTTCAGGTCGCTGCCACGTCAAGTAAGCGGCAACATTCCAGAAATTCATTGCCGCATCGGTGTAATGCTGGGCATCGGGTACATCGATTGTAAGCTGGTGAGGTCCTGCTTCTAGCTCGCCCAAATGGAATTTCATCGCAGGTACATCGCTCCCCGGACACCAACCGGAACGCGAATAATCCGAAGAGGCAATGCGCTCATCAATGCTGTCTCCTCGCCAATACGTTCGCTCAGTCCAGACACCAGAGGATGGGTTGAAACGTCGGAAACTGGCGCAATCATCTCGCCAAGGAGTGAATTGGGCAATGGTATCATTGTTGAGTGAAATGATGTGGCGGCATGGGACAAACTCATCTCCCTCAGAATGGCCTCCATGTCCCGTCGGGATGTAGTGCAATACAGCATTTTCAGCGGACTCGGGCAGTTGGAAGTTGAGGTTCAAAGGATGGGTCGCAAACCCATCAAAGGAGGATTGATTGGCGTGAAATTTGGTGGTGTTGACGAGGGTGAGATGCTGAAATTGTGGCGGTGGTGGGACCTGCTCGGGCTGGCCCTTAAAGGTGATGTTCAGATCAAGTTCATGCCCTTCCGCACTCCATGTATCGAGGTAGACCGCTAGGGTGATGGAGTCTTCCATCGCGCTCCAAAGATGTGAAATGTCATTTTGCCAACTCACTTGTTGTTCCCACTTGGGTATGTATACCGGGCGGTATTCGTCAGAGCGTTCGGTATCGCTATAGTGTCCCACACCAAACGGGGTGATGAAGCGCAGGAGTTCGAGTGCAGGCGTGAATCCATTGCTTGCATTGGGTTCGATGCCCGGCCACGCCCTCGAATCTTGCTCAATGTGCTTAGCCCAATCGTCTTGAAGCAGAAGAACCGCTCCAGACTTGTCCCATGGGTCTCCCGTGGATTTGAGGGACAGGTTTACCGTGATCTCTGGAGCATGCTGA
>Ga0209309_10002376_pt1 | contig 17204 bp, 17 predicted proteins | sample COGITO_mtgs_1204_2_FD_184807 | JGI IMG/M metagenome (GOLD analysis project Ga0209309, IMG submission 184807) | Pelagic marine microbial communities from North Sea - COGITO_mtgs_120412 (SPAdes) (version 2) | ecosystem: Environmental > Aquatic > Marine > Epipelagic ... | reverse complement strand
TCAAGGAGAAATTCTTTTGCTTAAATTAGCACAAGAACTTGAAGAAATTGGAAAAGTAGAGCAAATGCCAAAATTGGAAGGTAAACGTATGATTATGTTTATCGCACCAAAAAAGAAATAAATTAAACTCGATATATGTCGAAGTTGAACATAAGAGATACTTCAGTTACAATCAGTAACTGTTGCATTTCAAAAGAGAATGTTCTGGAATCTATTTGATTTCAGAGTTGAAAATAAAGCGAAATAATAATAAAAAGTAGAAACATGCCGAAACAAAAAACGAAATCCAGTGCTAAAAAGCGTTTTAAGCTTACAGGTACAGGTAAGATTAAAAGAAAGCATGCGTTTAAAAGCCACATCTTAACAAAGAAGTCTAAAAAACGTAAGCTTAGATTAACTCACGATGGTTTGGTTGACAAATCTGATGAGAGCAATGTTAAGCAAATGCTTCGAATGAAGTAATTGCCTAACCGGTTAAAACAAATTATTTAAACCCTGGAACAGTGCTAATAAAAGAATTCAGATTCAGAATTATAAATTCTGCATTGTAGAATCGCCTGTTACAAAAAACAAATTAAAATATGCCAAGATCAGTAAATTCAGTTGCTAAAAGAGCCCGAAGAAAAAAGGTGCTAAAGCAAGCCAAAGGTTACTTTGGAAGACGTAAAAATGTATGGACAGTTGCCAAGAATGCCGTGGATAAAGCGATGCAGTATTCTTATCGCGACCGACGTGCAAAAAAGAGAACATTTAGAGCTTTGTGGATCACGCGTATCAACGCAGGTGCACGTCAGCACGGTATGTCTTATTCAAAGTTAATGGGCGGATTAAAATCTGTAGGTATCGAACTAAACCGAAAGGTATTAGCTGATCTTGCAATGAACCATCCAGATGCTTTTGAAGCTATCGTAAAGAAAGTAAAATAAGAATCTAATCTATTATTTCGCTCAAAAAACGTCTTTGATTTTATCAAAGACGTTTTTTATATTCCGGTTACTCTAAAATTGCTATCTTCGTCCAAATCAGCGAATATGCCCTTTCGTAAGTTTTTGTCTTTAATATTAATTATTTGCGCGCTATCAATAGCTTCAGCGCAAACTAAGGACATTAAAATTTATAAAACTTCACAAGGAGTTCCCGTTTATCTTCCATTAGGGAAAATCTCTTTTGCCGATACTGTAATCGACTACTACATAGGGACGCCAAAACCTATTAGAAAATATCGAGATCCTCAAAAATCCCTCAATGCTCCAAACTATACAAGTTATTCCATACCCTCATATTTTTCATTAGGGTGTGGTGGCTTTTTAACTGTAAAGTTTATCGACAATGGTTTTATGAATCTTTCGGGAGACGATATATACATTTTTGAAGTAGGTCCAGCTAAAGAACCAGCTTCGGTAGAAATTTCGATCAATGGAACTGATTGGATTTATGCAGGTGAAATAAATGGAGGTAAATCTGTGCTGGAACTCAGCGATCAAAATGTTGATACACAGACCATTTTTCATTATTTACGCATAACAGATCTAAAACGGGTATGTAACAGTAAAACTGCTGGTGCAGACATAGATGCTATAGCTGCAATAAATAGCGTTATAAGTTTCGATATGAATGCAGATGTTCTTTTTGATGTTGGAAAAGCACTTCTAAAACCACAGGCAGAAAAAACTCTAGATAGCATTTCTAAGATAATCAAACAAATTGGCAGAGCGAAACTTTCAATTAAAGGGCATACCGATAGTGATGGAAGCGTAGCATATAATTATGGACTTTCATACAACCGTTGCTATGCAGTAAGGGAAAAGCTTAAAAATATTCTTGCTAATTCGGTGGATTTGAGTTACCAAATTGACGGTCTAGGTGAAAGCCAGCCGAAAGTCCCTAATGATTCAGAAAAAAACAAGCAACTAAATAGACGTGTTGAGATTACGCTCCTTCCTCCAGATAAATATTTCAGTAAAGTACCGTAAGATCAAGTCTTTTGTTTCTTCTTTTTAGCAGCTGGAAATAATACGTTATTTAAAATAAGTCTATATCCTGGCGAGTTTGGGTGCAAAGCAAGTTCTGTTTTGGCATCTCCTACCCTATGCTGATAATCTTCAGGATCATGACCACCGTAAAAAGTAAAGAATCCTTTTCCTTTTACACCATGAATATAACGTGCCTCACCATTAGATTTATTTTCACCTAAAATCAATACTGGGGATTTAATCTCATTTTGTACATACGCCGTAGTTTGTCCCATAAAACCTTTTACCAGAGCTGTATGATTTTGTGTCAACATACAAGGAATTGGATCCCATTTGGCTGAATAATCCATTAACGTAAAATAATCTGTTTCTTTATTAATCAATCTTTTGGTAGTAGTATCGATAGATGAAAACTCATACACCAGTGGACTACGTTCTAAAGTGAAGTTTTGGAAAGCAAAAGTCTGTGCAAAATCTAATTTATTTTGATAACCAGGTTCGCTGGGATCACCGTCGAACATCGGCTCGCAAATATCAGTATCTTGCGCAGCCAATGCGATATCAAAACTATCTGTAGCACTGCACATAGCAAACATAAAGCCACCACCAACAACATAATCACGAACTTTTAAGGCCACATCTCTTTTCTCTTCGGAAACTTTTGAATATCCAAGTTTAGATGCTAGCGCTTCTGCATTCTGTTTATCTTCTATGTACCAAGGTGCCGCTCTGTACATACGATAAAATTTCCCGAACTGGCCAGTAAAATCTTCGTGATGCAAATGAAGCCAATCATAAAGTATTAGTTGATCGCTCAAAACCTCTTCATCATAAATCGTTGTATATGGTATTTCTGCATAACTCAATACCATTGTTACAGCATCGTCCCAAGGCAAATTGCCTTTTGGACTGTAAACTGCAATTCTAGGTGCTTTTTCAAGGACTACGGCATCCATATTTTGGGATGGACTGCCAATCATTGTTAAAATTTCTTCAGTTTTAAAGTCGGAAATTACTTCAAAACTAACACCTCGAATTTGACATTCTTTTTTTATTTCTTCAGAAAAAGGCATCAAAAAAGAACCACCACGATAGTTGAGTAACCATTTTACCTTAAGGTTTTTTTCTAGAGTCCAATAGGTAATTCCGTAAGCTTTTAAATGCTCTTTTTGACCGTCAACATCCATTGGGATCAAAATATACGAAGCATATGCTTTAAGTGAGAAGAATATTAGAAATATAAGACTGAAAATTTTCATCATTATGTAAATATAGCCACAAACTTTAAGCCAAGTTAATGATATTAATCCAATTTTAAAATAGATTAATGACTAGAAAATATTGAAAGTATTGCAATAGTTAGATATTTTCGAAACATATCCAATAATAGATCGTCCTTAATTTGATCGAACTAATATTTGTGAGGTCAAGCTAAACATAGGTCAAAATCGTTTTGAACCTAATAATTATAAATACAACTTACAAACTTAACCAATGAAAAAAATTCTTACTATAACAATAATCCTTATTGCTATAACAACAGCGACAGCACAATCTAAAAAAATTGATATTGAATTTGGAATGCGTGGAGGCCTCAATTTTTCAACCATAATTTCAGGAGAAGATAATTATGAAAATACGAACTATCTTACAAGCTTTTATGGAGGTTTAGTAGCTGAGGCAGCCATTACGAAGCGTTTCTCTGCTCAAACAGAAATATTCTATTCAGGACAAGGATTCACAGTAGACTTACCTGCATTCGAAAGAGATGCTGAATTTCAACTAGATTATATTCAAATACCGCTATTGGCAAAATTCTATATTACTAAAGGTTTTAGCGTTGCAGCTGGACCACAGTTCGGTTTTAAGGTCAATGAAGAAATCAATGCAAAACCATTTGCAGATGCTCCAAGCTTTAATACTAACAGTATAAAGGATTTCGATCTTCAAGGTACTTTGGGTGCAGAATATAAATTTGAAAGTGGGGTTTTCTTTCAAGCTAGATATTCCTATGGTTTTTCACAGGTAATCGAAAATGTTAACGTGCACAATTCTGTACTATCTACGGGAGTCGGTTTTATGTTTTAGATTTTTTTTAAATTAAAAGCGACAAAACAGTATGCTGTTTTGTCGCTTTTTTATTTTTTACTAAACACTAATTTTAAAAAGGAACTTCGTTGTCGTCGTCTGGAGTAAGATCGTTCATACTACTCCCAAAAGCTTCATTGGCTGAAGGCAGGTGTCCAGTCTTAAAAGTGGTATCGTCATTCGCTGCATCGTTCATACGGGAAGTGAATTCTTGCGGATAATCAAATTTTTCAAGATTATCAAATTTCCCAAGATGACCAATAAACTTCAATCTTATTTCATCTAGACCACCATTACGGTGTTTTGCGATAATAAATTCTGCCTGTCCATCTGTTGGTGAACGTTCATCATCATCCCATTCTTCAATTTTGTAATATTCCGGTCTATAAATAAACGAAACAATATCAGCATCCTGCTCGATCGCTCCAGATTCCCGAAGGTCACTTAATAAAGGTCTTTTACTTCCGCCGCGCGTTTCTACTGCACGAGATAATTGTGAAAGCGCAATTACGGGAATACTAAGTTCTTTTGCCAAAGCTTTTAGGTTTCGGGAAATCGTGGAGATTTCCTGTTCGCGGTTACCAAACCCTTTTTGACTTCCACCAGCCGTCATTAACTGAAGGTAATCGATCATTATCAATTTAATACCATGTTGTGATGAAAGCCTTCTCGCTTTGGCTCGAAGATCGAAAATTGAAAGTGATGGCGTATCATCAATAAACAAAGGGGCGGTTTCAAGTCCTTTCACCTTTACGTTTAGCTGTTCCCATTCGTGCTTTTCCAAATTTCCGGTTCGTAGTTTTTCAGAACTTAATCCAGTTTCCGAAGAAATCAAACGGGTGATCAATTGCACAGAAGACATTTCCAGAGAAAAGAAAGCTACTGGAATATTATGTTGAACGGCAATGTTACGCGCCATTGAAAGCGTTAGAGCGGTTTTACCCATACCAGGTCGAGCTGCTATAATAATAAGATCACTAGGTTGCCATCCCGAAGTTAGTTTATCTACTTCTGTAAAACCAGAAGGTATACCAGAAAGGCCTTCACGATTGGCAATTTCCTCGATTTTCTTCTTTGCTTGTATTACGAGTTGCTGAGCTGTTTCTGAGGATCTCTTGATATTTCCTTGGGTGATCTCGTAGAGTTTTGATTCTGCAGTATCTAGGAGGTCGAAAACATCGGTTGTTTCATCGTATGAATCTTCAATAATCTCGTTAGAGATTTTTATAAGACTGCGCTGAATATATTTTTGGAGTATAATACGAGCGTGAAATTCAATATGTGCACTTGAGGAAACTTTTTGCGTTAATTGAACCAAATAAAAATCACCTCCTGCAGCTTCTAATTTTTGTTCCTTTCTTAATTGGGCTGAAACGGTTAATAAGTCAACTGGCTCGCTATTTTCGAACAATGTATGTATAGCATCAAATATATGTTGATGGCCAGTTTTATAGAAAACATCAGCATTTAAAATATCGATAACCTCATCAACACCTTTTTTATCTATCATCATCGCGCCAAGAACAACTTCCTCTAAATCAATAGCTTGTGGCGGAATTTTGCCTTTTTCAAGTGCAATAACCTGCGATGATCTCGTTTTGAATGCTGGTTGTGGTTTCAGTTTCTCCATTGAGCGAATGTAAATAAAATGTTAAGAGCGGCGGCAAAAATCGATTGATCTCTATCCACCGTTCATTAACAATCGAAGTGTTGATAAATTGAAATTATTGTTAATAAGGTACAAAAAAATCTGAAGAGACATCTTCAGATTTTTGAATGTATTGGTATGATTGCTTCTACCCTTTGAAGACTCCCATTTCTGAATATTTTTGCATCCGTTTTTCTACAAGATCTTTAGCTGATAAGTTCTTTAGTTCAGCATATTCTTTTTTGATTGCCTTACTCACTGTTTTGAAAGTGGTTTCTCTATCGGTATGCGCGCCGCCTAAAGGTTCTTTCACTATTAAATCTATGAGGCTCTGTTTTTTCATGTCTGCAGCCGTAAGTTTTAGTGCTGCTGCTGCCTGTTCTTTAAATTCCCAACTGCGCCAAAGAATAGATGAGCAACTTTCTGGTGAGATTACAGAATACCAGGTGTTTTCTAACATCAACACCCTATCTCCCACTCCAATGCCCAATGCACCACCACTTGCACCTTCACCAATAATAACAACTATTATTGGCACCTTTAGCCGCGTCATTTCCATAATGTTTCGCGCAATAGCTTCACCTTGACCTCTTTCTTCTGCCTCTAAACCTGGATAAGCACCTGGTGTATCCACCAATGTTACAACGGGAATTCCAAATTTCTCCGCAGATTTCATTAAGCGTAAAGCTTTGCGGTATCCTTCTGGATTTGCCATACCAAAATTACGGTACTGGCGCGTTTTTGTATTGTACCCTTTTTGTTGGCCTATAAACATATAAGTTTGGTCACCAATCTTGCCTAAACCTCCAACCATTGCCTTATCGTCCTTAAAACCACGATCGCCGTGAAGCTCTAGAAAAGAATCGCCGCAAATTGCATTGATATAATCCATCGTATAAGGTCTATCTGGATGACGCGATAATTGAACGCGCTGCCAAGGTGTGAGGTTGTTGTATATTTCTTTCTTTATTTCGGTAAGTTTGAGTTCTATCTGCTTACAAGTGTTGGTCACATCAACCTCACTATCCTCACCAATCTGGCAAGCTTTTTCAAACTGCTCTTGTAATTCTTTTATAGGTAATTCAAAATCAAGATATTCCATATTAAATGCTCAAAAATATTAATCGGGCTAGCTTACAAATATAAAATTTTGTTTTCAGCTAATTGGCAATCGCCTTTTTTTTCTTTTTTGAATGTTCTTTATAATTCCATTAGCGATAACAGTTATCAATATAATAAGTGCACCATAATAAAATTGCGGACTCATATTTTCTGAATCTCCCAAGATCCAAAGCGCCAAAATTATCCCATATACCGGTTCCATATTTATGGTTAGCATCACTGTGTAGGGACTTATCCACTTCATGACATGCACTGAAGCAATAAAAGCATATGCAGTGCAGGCTGAAGCGAGTATGAATAAATACATCCAATCGTTCCACGAAACCTTAAAAAATTCCGTAGTAAAGCTACCACTAAAAAGAAGATACACCGTTATACATAACATTCCGAAGAAGAGTTCATAAAAAGAGATAACCGAAGCTTTGTATTTTAGCGCAAACTGCCCGTTTATTACAGAAAAAAGAGCTCCCAGAAATGCGGCACAAAGTGCGAGGACTATACCTAAAACATATTCTGTTTCTACTTTAAAGATTACGTAAAGTCCAGCAATTACGATTAATCCGAAAAATACTTCGTATCCAATTATCTTCCGCTTATAAAAAAGTGGCTCCAATAGAGAGGCAAAAAATGCCCCTGTTGATAAAATCGCTAACGTTATAGATACGTTACCTACCTTAATTGCTCCAAAAAAGCAGAGCCAATGCAATGCAATTACAAGGCCCGCAATAAAAAAACCAGCTAAAGTCTTTTTAGAAAGTCTAAGTTTGAAACCTTTTATTTTTATATAAATAAGAATCAAGCCAGAAGCCATCAACATTCTATACCAAACTAATGGCAAAGCCTCAATAGTAATCAATGCGCCCAATACAGCCGTAAATCCCCAAATAAAGACTATAAAATGAAGGTGAAGATAATTTAGCAGCTTATCGTTTCGCATTTCTTAAAAGATAGATTGCAAGTACCCCAAAAAGAATATTTGGAAACCAAGTAGCAAATATTGGAGAAAAATCACTTTGTTCTGCCATCGTGGTGAAAACCTTGTCAAAAAATATAAAGGTCATACCAATAGAAATACCGATTGCCAAATTAATTCCCATACCACCACGACGTTTTTTTGAAGAGACCGCAACAGCGATAATTGTTAATATATAAGCAGATACTGGCAAGCTCCATCGTTTATACCTTACCACTTCATACCTATTAATATAGGTGGAACCTCTAGCCTTTTCTTTTCGAATAAAATCATTAAGTTCTGTGAAATTTTTGGTTTCGGCGATATATTCAACAGGTGTTAAGTCTTCCATCTGAAATTCGAAGATCGTATCTAACTTAGGCTTTTTTTCTATAATATCTCCATTTTTACCAATTGTACGCTTCATATAATTTGCAAGCGTAAATGTACTGTCTTTCTCATTGAACATAATTCTGCGTGCAGAGATCTTATGCGTCATCACATTATCCTCAAAATGTTCCAAGGTAAAATTGTTACCCGCTTTTTCATCTACATTGAAGTAATTTACATAGATATATTCCTGATCGTTGATCTGTCGAAAAACATTGGATTGATTTCTGTCTTTTTTTCCTTTCTTTAAATATTCAAATGTAAATTCATTAAAACCTTTACTGGCTTTCGGTGCCAAGTACATTCCCATAAACAATGCGCCAATGCAAACAATTGTAGCACCGATCATAAAAGGTCGCAAAAATCGATAATAGGAAGCACCACTACTTAGAATAGCAATCACTTCAGTATTATTAGCCATTTTTGAGGTAAACCAAATTACCGATAGAAAAAGAAAAAGCGGAAACAGTAGATTGGCAAAATAGATCGTAAAATCTACATAATACGCTGCGATCTTTACAAAAGGCACCTCGTTGGTAAGCATCTTGTCTATTTTTTCTGCAAGATTTACCGTTATCCCGATTGGAATAAAAAGTAACAGAAGCAAAAAGAAAGTGCCCAGATATTTTTTAAGTATGTACTTATCTAAAATACTGAACATTAATTAAAGGCGTTTATCCATTTGTTTTACCATTATATTTTTCCACTTCGCGAAATCACCCGCTAAGATATGTTTTCTCGCTTCACGAACCAACCAAAGGTAAAAACCAAGGTTGTGGATCGTAGCGATCTGTCTGCCCAACATTTCATTAACCGTGAACAAATGTCTTACATAAGCTTTGCTATAGGCTGTATCTACCCAAGTTATCGCCATATCATCGACTGGAGAAAAATCTGCTTCCCATTTTTTGTTCTTGATATTTATAGTGCCGTGTGCTGTAAAGAGCATACCGTTTCTTCCATTTCGAGTTGGCATTACGCAATCGAACATATCGATACCCAAAGCTATATTTTCTAGAATGTTGATCGGTGTACCAACACCCATTAAATAACGTGGTTTATCCTTCGGAAGTATTTCTGTTACAACCTCTGTCATCGCGTACATTTCTTCAGCAGGTTCACCTACTGAAAGTCCACCAATTGCATTTCCTTCAGCACCAACGCTTGCAATATATTCTGCAGATTGCTTCCTGAGATCTTTATAAGTACTTCCTTGAACGATTGGGAAAAAAGTTTGTCCGTAATCGTATTTTAAGGGAGTTTTTTCCAAATGGGTAATACACCTTTCCAACCAACGATGCGTCATGTGCATCGAACGCTTGGCATAATTGTAATCGCAAGGATATGGAGTACACTCATCAAAAGCCATAATAATGTCGGCGCCAATTGTTCGTTGAATCTCCATAACATTTTCTGGAGTAAAAAAATGATAGCTTCCGTCTATATGCGATTTAAACTTTACACCTTCTTCTTTTATCTTTCTGTTATCTGAAAGCGAGTAAACTTGATATCCGCCACTATCGGTAAGGATACTACGGTTCCAATTCATAAATTTATGAATTCCGCCAGCTTTTTCAAGAATATCTGTATGAGGCCTTAAGTATAGATGATACGTATTGCTTAAAATAATATCGGGATTTATCTCTTCGGAAAGTTCACGTTGATGCACACCTTTTACGGTACCTACCGTACCAACAGGCATAAAGATAGGTGTTTCTATGGTTCCGTGATCTGTTGTTATCGTTGCGGCCCTTGCGCTAGAATTTGGGTCTGTAGCTTCTAAATTAAAAAGCATCTAAAATCTTATTTTAATTTGGCCTTTTTTGGCCGGTGCAAAGATAAAAGGATTTGTTTTTAAGCCACCTTTTTTATAAAGAGAAATAGAACAATAAAGAAAAAAGTGTATTTATATGTTAACAAAAGTGGCAAAACGTTGATAAATGCCTTCTTCCCTATTTTGAGACACCTTATGAAAACCGTATTTTTGAAATCAGAAAAAACCAAAGGAAAAATGGCAGATATAAAGAAATTGGAAGACTTGGTAGTTCAAGTTCGCCGGGATATTTTAAGACAAGTGCATAAGGTAAATTCAGGTCATCCTGGCGGATCGTTGGGTTGTACCGAATTTTTTGTAGCGCTCTATCAAGAAATCATGGAACGTAAAGAAGAGTTTAACATGGATGGCAAAGGCGAAGATCTTTTCTTTCTTTCAAACGGACATATCTCTCCAGTATTTTACAGCGTACTCGCTAGATCTGGATATTTTCCGGTTGAAGAACTTAGCACATTTAGATTGCTAAATTCAAGATTACAAGGGCATCCCACCACACATGAAGGGTTACCGGGAATCCGTATTGCTTCAGGTTCGCTTGGGCAGGGTATATCGGCAGGTATTGGTGCTGCTTCCACTAAGAAACTCAATAATGACGACCATTTAATCTATGTACTTTGTGGCGATGGTGAACTTCAGGAAGGTCAAAATTGGGAGGCTATTATGTATGCGGCTGGAAATAATGTGGACAATCTAATCTTGACGGTAGATTTAAACGGCCAACAGATTGATGGCGCTACCAAAAACGTACTTCCATTAGGCAATCTTCAAGCAAAATTTGAAGCTTTTGGCTGGGATGTTTTAAATATTGAAAAAGGCAATAACCTTACGGCTATTATCGAAGGTTTAAATAACGCAAAGTCAAAAACTGGTAATGGCAAGCCAATCTGTATCTTAATGCATACAGTTATGGGCAACGGAGTGGATTTTATGATGCATACGCACGATTGGCACGGCAAAGCGCCAAATGATGAGCAGCTTGAAAAAGCTTTGGCACAAAATCCTGAAACACTTGGCGATTATTGATTCGCCTAAGAAATTTCGGTTTTAATAAATAATACGAATCACACTAAAAGATACCCGCCTTCGCGGGCATACATATGAAAAAATATACAGATAGCGGAAAAAAGGATACACGATCGGGTTTTGGCGACGGACTTACCGAACTTGGTAAAACAAATGAAAATGTTGTAGCACTTTGCGCTGACCTCACAGGATCATTAAAGATGGACGATTTTAAAAAAAACCATCCAGAACGCTTTTTTCAAGTAGGAATTGCCGAAGCCAATATGATGGGAATGGCAGCAGGAATGACGATTGGCGGCAAGATTCCTTTTACCGGTACTTTCGCCAATTTTTCAACAGGCCGCGTTTACGACCAAATTAGACAAAGCATTGCTTATAGCGGGAAAAACGTTAAGATCTGTGCTTCGCATGCCGGTATTACTTTGGGCGAAGATGGCGCTACACACCAAATATTAGAAGATCTTGGTTTAATGAAGATGCTTCCTGGAATGACTGTTATTAACACCTGTGATTACAATCAAACAAAAGCTGCAACTATAGCAATTGCGGAATTTGATGGTCCTGTTTATCTACGTTTCGGAAGACCAAAAGTGGCAAATTTCACTGCGGAAGATCAAAAGTTTGAAGTTGGAAAAGCAGTCGAGCTTCAAGAAGGTAGCGATGTTACAATAGTTGCAACAGGCCATCTTGTTTGGGAAGCGCTATTAGCTTCAGAAATTTTAAATGAAGAAGGCATCTCTGCGGAAGTTATAAATATACACACCATAAAACCTTTGGATGCCGAAGCAATTATAAAATCGGTTAAAAAAACAGGTTGTATCGTTACAGCTGAAGAGCACAATTATCTTGGTGGACTAGGAGAAAGCGTAGCACGTGTTCTGGCAGAAAACCACCCAACACCTCAGGAATTTGTTGCAACACAAGATACATTTGGTGAATCTGGTACTCCAGAACAGTTAATGGAAAAATATGGTCTTAATGCTGATGCAATCGTAAAACAAGTAAAAAAGGTTCTCGGAAGAAAGTAATATTATTTTAAAACAAAAAAAGCAGGTCTAAAATATAGACCTGCTTTTTTTATGGGTTGTTATGATGTATTAATTATTTGGATCTAAATAATTAAATTTTCCATTGGTTTTTGGGTAATCTGGCATGCCGTCACCATCATTATCTTCAGGAATATTTCCGTTTTCATCGCGAATTTCAACACTTGTAGGAATTTCATCACCATCGTCATCACGATCCAAGTAGTTAGGAACTCTATTTTTATCAGTATCATCGTCTTTCTCATCCATATTATTATTTAAATCCTCAAATATGGTTAATATGCCATCATTATCTTGATCGCCACGAATTGTTTGTAAAGTTTGAAATGTAAAAATCAATTGTGCATATTGAGGAATATCAATTGAAGGTGAGTTTTGATAATAGGCTAAGCCAGAAGGAAGAAATACGGCTCCTACTCCAAAATTTTTATAGTCCAACGTACCGTCGGAGTTTATAAGAAAGTTTTCTGCTACGTTAAACCCAACAAGTCCAGTCTGTATCCCTTCAATAACAGCTAATCCACTTTGCACTTTATTATCAAAACCTGATAAATCGAATCTAATTGGGACTATCGAATTATCAAAACGAGTTAAATCTGAAAGTAAAAGACCTTCATATTTAACGGTAGTGACATCAGCGAACTGTATAGTCTCACCACCACCCTGTACGGCCACGAGATAGTAAAGATCGTATACCACCTCTTCGTCTTCAGTATCTGTTACCTGTTTAACAGAAACTTGATCGATCAATGGGATTTTGGTCGAGTTAATTCCTTCAATTAAACCAAATTCAATTTTAAAATCAAAGTCTGCTGGCGGATTTTGGAACTCTTCGTAATTGTAGAAATGTGTCTGAAGAAATGTTCTCACCTCAGCTTCCGCTACGATTGCTTCTGCTCCACGATCTCTTGGCGGAACCACATCTTCAGTGTCATCTTCTTTTTTACAAGCGAATAACATAACCAAACACATTACCGTTAATAGTATTATTTTTTTCATCATTGTTTTTTTAAAGGGCGCAAGATACAATTTTCCGCTACTTTTGTTCTTTAATATAACGAGGAAATTTACTTTAAGTATGCGTGTAGATAAATATTTGTGGTGCGTTCGCTATTACAAGACCAGAAGCATTGCTACGCAAGCCTGTAAGAAAGGAAGTGTTCGCGTAAATGAAAGCGTGATAAAACCTTCGCGAGATGTTTTCCCTGGTGATGTTGTAAGACTTCGGAAAAACCAGATCAATTATCAAATCGAAGTTTTAGATCTTCCAGAGAATAGATTGGGTGCTAAACTAGTTTCTATATATTGTAAAGATATTACCCCAAAAGAAGAATTTGAGAAAAACGATCTTCTTAAATACTCCAAAGATTATTACCGCAAGAAAGGCGTTGGAAGACCTACCAAAAAAGATAGAAGAGATCTTGAGGACTTTACAGGAGATACAGAAGAATAAATTATAATTTAGACATCATGACAGAAGTGCAAACAATTATACTCGATAAGAAGCAGATCGAGCAAAAAATAAGACGCATCGCATACCAAATTTACGAAACTAACGTAAATGAAAAAGAAGTTGTGATCGCGGGAATTAAAGCCAATGGTTATTTATTCGCGAAAAAACTGAAGCAAGCTGTCGAAAAGATTTCTCCTATAAAAGTAACGCTATGCAAGGTAATAATTGATAAAAAATCACCTATAAATTCAGTGGAAACATCCTTAAAATCTGAAGATTATATAAATAAATCATTATTACTCGTAGATGATGTTCTGCATTCTGGAACGACGTTGATCTATGGCGTAAAACATTTTTTGGATGTACCTTTAAAACAGTTTAAGACCGTTGTACTTGTTGACAGGAACCATAAAAAATACCCGATAAAAGCAGATTTTAAGGGTGTTTCATTGTCTACTTCTATAAATGAAAATGTATCTGTTATTTTTGAAAAAGGCAATGATAGAGCGGTTTTAGAATAGTGTTTCAATAATCGAATCGACTATATTTGACACCTTTTTCCCATCAGTTTTGATTTTCACGGAAGCTTGGTTATAATAAAAACTGCGTTCAAATAAATGTTTACGTATAAAATCATTTAGAACTTCTTGAGTTTCGATATGAGAAATTATTGGCCGTTTATCTTTCTCTTGCATTAACCTTTGTGTTAGGACTTCTAACGATGTTTGAAGATAAACTGTTGTACTACCTTCAAATGTTGTTATATACTGCATTGTATTGCCATAACAAGGCGTACCGCCACCAGTAGAAAGAACAAAATTCTTGTTTTCTAAAAGAACTTCCTCCAAATATAAGCGCTCAACCTTCCTAAAATAGATTTCACCTTTCGTTAAAAATAGTTCGCTAACTGTTTTAGCTTCCTTTAATTCGATATAACTATCCAAATCAAAGTATTTAAAGCCCAATATTGACGCCAATTGTTTTCCTATTGACGATTTTCCACTTCCCATGTATCCAATTAATATAATATTCATATTCTGTTTTATTGATTTTCAGAGGGTTTCAAAAAAAAGTCAAATTTAATTTAAAATGCCTTGAAAAATTAATATAAACGTTTTATATTTGCACCCGCATTAAAGGAAGACTTGGTAGCTCAGTTGGTAGAGCACCTCCCTTTTAAGGAGGTGGTCCTGGGTTCGAGCCCCAGCCAAGTCACAAAAAGTTAAACCTCGGTTTAACTTTTTTTTTGCCCGGATGCTGGAATTGGTAGACAGGCATGGTTGAGGGCCATGTGTCCTTTAGGGCGTGCGGGTTCAAGTCCCGCTTCGGGCACTTTTATTTTCTACAAATAGTAAACTGCAAATTTAGCCGGGATTTTATAATCCTTAATTTCTTTTTAGTAATTTACAGCCCTGCAATTTGCAAATATGCACGTTAAAACCCAATTTAGCATAAAAGACCTTGAAATGCTTAGTGGCGTAAAAGCCCATACCATACGCATTTGGGAAAAGCGCTACAATCTATTAGAACCAGAGCGCACCGATACCAATATTAGAACCTATAACATTGAAAACCTGAAAAGGCTACTTAATGTTGCGTACCTATATAAAGGCGGACTAAAAATTTCCAAAATAGCGGAATTAAAAAATGAGGAGCTATCTAAACTTATAGAACACGAGGCAGCAGAAAATCGAGCTGATTTTGCCGCACAAGCCTTCAAGACAGCAATGTTTACTTTCGATGCCCCTTTATTTTTACGAACTTTTGCTCAGCTGGAAGATTCTCGAAGCTTTAGACAGATATTTTCTGAGATTTTCATTCCAATGTTATCAGACATAGGGTATCTCTGGCAAGCTGGAGCTATAGACCCAAGCCACGAACGTTTTATAGCTGAGTTATTGAAACAAAAGATATACTTACACACCCATCAAGCACAACAAAATTGCAAGCCTTCAACTAACGAAGTTTTTGTACTCTTCCTTCCGTATGGTGAGATTCACGAAATAGGAATTCTCTATACCAATTATGAAATAATCTCGGCAGGCTATCAAACAGTGTATTTAGGTAGCAATATTCCAATGGAAAGTTTAAATAATGTTGTTGAACATTTTGAAAACGTAACGTACGTAGGATATTTTACGGTTAGACCAGAAGAAGAACCTCTACAGGATTACCTCAATAAATTCAGCAAAATCGTTAAAAATGCCCATCATAGCAAATTCTGGGTATTGGGAGGAAAAGCCAAGGAGGTGGATTTCAGTAAACTTCCAAACAATATAGTATCAATTCAAGATCTAGAGGTGCTTACTAAAAGACTAAAGGATTTAAAAAAATCATAATGTTTAAAATTCTACTATACTTTTGTTTAAATAATTCATATTTTTGTTAAACAAAATGAAGAAAAATATAGCAATTATAGGTTCAGGATTTTCCTCTCTTGCTGCGGCGAGTTACTTAGCACAAGACGGAAACAAAGTTACCATTTACGAAAAGAACGAAACCGTTGGCGGGAGAGCGAGACAGCTTTCTAAAGATGGTTTTTTGTTTGATATTGGCCCAACCTGGTATTGGATGCCAGATGTGTTTGAACGATTTTTTGCCGATTTTAACAAAAAACCTTCAGACTATTATGAGCTTATAAAGCTAAATCCAGCTTACAGAGTATATTTTGGTGAAAATGATTATATCACCATAGAAGATACACTAGAAAAGATAAGTGCTGCGTTTGAGGAAGAAGAAAAAGGAAGTTCAAAAAAGTTGAAAAAATTTATTGATCAAGCAAAACACAATTACGATATTGCTATTAAAGATCTTGTTTACAGACCAGGTGTTTCACCATTAGAATTGGTCACTTTAGAAACAATGAAAAAGGTAGGGCAATTCTTCAGTACCATTAGCAAAGAAGTTAGAAAAGAGTTTAATAATCCAAGACTTGTGTCAATTCTTGAATTTCCAGTATTATTTTTAGGCGCAAAACCTTCAGACACTCCCGCGTTTTATAGTTTTATGAACTATGCAGATTTCGGCTTAGGTACTTTTCATCCAAAAAATGGAATGTATAGCGTAATTGAAGGGATGCAATCCTTAGCTATAAGTCTTGGTGTAGAAATCAAAACAAACCAAAATGTTGAAGAAATCATTCTAGATAAACAAATTGTTACAGGAATAAAAGTAAACGGAAACCAGATTGCGGCAGATATTGTGCTTAGCGGCGCAGATTACCATCATACGGAAACACTACTTCCTCAAAATGCTAGGCAATATTCAGAAAAATATTGGGAAAACAAAACCTTTGCTCCCTCATCGTTACTATTTTACGTAGGTTTCGATAAAAAAATAGAGAACGTTTCGCACCACACACTATTCTTTGATGTAGATTTTGAGGCCCACGCAAAGGATATATATGACGATCCTAAATGGCCGGAAGCGCCTCTGTTCTACGCTAGTTTTCCTTCAAAAACAGATGAGATCGCTGCACCAGAAGGCAAAGAAGCTGGCATATTTTTAATCCCATTGGCTCCAGGTCTTGAAGACACTCAAGCCCTACGTGACGAATATTTTGAAAAAATAATCACTCGATTTGAATATTTGACCAACCAAAAAGTAAAAAATTACGTTATATTTAAAGAGTCATTTTGTATAAACGATTTTATAAATGATTACAACTCATATAAA
>Ga0209309_10002372_pt1 | contig 17235 bp, 14 predicted proteins | sample COGITO_mtgs_1204_2_FD_184807 | JGI IMG/M metagenome (GOLD analysis project Ga0209309, IMG submission 184807) | Pelagic marine microbial communities from North Sea - COGITO_mtgs_120412 (SPAdes) (version 2) | ecosystem: Environmental > Aquatic > Marine > Epipelagic ... | reverse complement strand
TCATTTAGACAAGAATTTAGGAAGAGGATTTAAGGATTTATCAATATTTGAGATTGGCCCTACTTTTCAAGGAAGTCAACCAGGTGAACAACAGACAGTAATTAGTGGCTTAAGGTCAGGTCAATTGTATAGACATAGCTGGATTGAAAAAGAGAGGTTAGTTGATGTCTTTGATGTAAAAAGAGATGTTATTCAAAGTTTAGTTGAAGCAGGATTTAATAAAGATAAATTTTATATAGATGATGAGACACCTAATTATTATCATCCAGGAAAATCAGGAAGAGTTTTCTTAAACAAAGGTAAAGAAAAAGTAATAGCTTTTTTTGGTGATATTCATCCAAAGATTTTAAAGAAATTAGATATTAAATCAGAAGCTTTAGCTGGTTTTGAAATTTTTTTAGACAATATTAAACATCCTAAAAAATCATTAAAAGATCAAAAAACTCAATATAGATATTCAGATTTTCAAAAATCAGAAAGAGACTTCGCTTTTGTGTTGGATAAAAATTTTAAAGTACAGGAACTAATAGATATTATTTCCAATGTAGATAAAGAATTAATAAAATCAGTTAAAGTTTTTGATGTTTATGAGGGTACAAATATTCCAGAAAATAAAAAATCAATTGCACTTAATGTAACTATTCAATCCTTAGAAAAAACATTAAATGAAGAGGACCTTAATAAAATTAATCACCTTATTATAGCAGCTGTAGAAACAAAAACTGACGCAAAGATTAGATCATAGTTATGGCAAAGATTGATCATATAAGAAACTTTGCAATTATTGCACACATTGATCATGGTAAGTCCACCATTGCAGATAGAATAATACATAGTTGTGGAGGGCTTACCGAAAGAGAAATGAAGGCCCAAGTATTGGACTCAATGGACATAGAAAGAGAAAGAGGAATTACAATTAAAGCCCAAACAGTAAAACTTAATTATAAATCTAAAGATGGTAAAGATTATATCTTGAATATAATTGATACACCAGGTCATGTTGATTTTAGTTATGAGGTGAGCAGATCTTTATACGCGTGCGAAGGATCTATATTGATAGTTGATAGTACACAAGGTGTCGAAGCACAAACATTAGCAAATGTTTATCAAGCATTAGATATAAACCATGAGATTGTACCCGTTCTAAACAAAATTGATTTACCAGCTTCAGATTTAGAAAAAACAAAAAAACAAATAGAGGAAGTAATCGGTATTGATACTAAAAATGCTATTCCTTGTTCAGGAAAAACAGGTGAGGGTATTAATGAAATTCTAGAACAAATTATTGTATCATTACCAGCTCCAGAGGGAGAAAAAAATGCAGATTTAAAGTGCTTATTAGTTGATAGTTGGTATGACACTTATTTGGGTGTGGTTATTTTAGTCAGAGTTATTGATGGAAAAATTTATAAAAATATGAAGATAAAGATGATGTCAACAAATCAAGAATACATTATTGAAAAAGTTGGTGTGTTTACTCCTAAAGCAACTGATATGAAAGAATTAAATGCAGGTGAAATTGGCTTCATAACAACAGGAATAAAAGTTTTATCTGAAACAAAAGTTGGGGATACTATTTGTGATGCAACTAAACCGTATCAAGAAGCACTTCCAGGATTTAAGAGAAGCAAACCTGTAGTTTTTTGTGGATTGTTTCCAGTTGATAGTTCTGAGTATCAAAAACTTAAAGATGGTTTAGGTAAATTACAATTAAATGATGCAAGTTTTTCTTTTGAGGCAGAGTCTTCATCGGCTCTAGGATTAGGTTTCAGATGTGGTTTTTTAGGACTTTTACATTTAGAAATAATTACAGAAAGACTTGAAAGGGAATTTGATATAAATCTATTAACAACTACACCAGGTGTAGTTTACAAAGTTCATATGAATAAAGAAGAGGTAATAGAACTTCAAAACCCTTCAAGTTTACCAGATCCAACACTAATAAAATTTATTGAAGAGCCATGGATTAAAGCAACAATAATAACACCAGATCAATATTTAGGATCCATCATAAAAGTTTGCCAAGATAAAAGAGGTGTACAAACAAATTTAAGCTATTCTGGTAATAGAGCAGTTTTAAATTATGAAATACCTTTAAATGAAGTTGTGTTTGATTTTAATGATAGACTTAAATCGATGACCAGTGGTTATGCTAGTTTTGACTATGAAATTATAGGTCACAGAGAGGGTGATTTAGTAAAATTAGGAATTCTTGTTAATGCTGAGCCAGTTGATGCACTATCAATGATGGTTCATAAAGATTTTGCACAAACAGTTGGAAGAGAAGTTTGTGAAAAATTAAAGGACTTAATACCACGTCATAACTTTATGATTCCAGTTCAAGCTGCAATAGGTGGAAAAATAATTGCAAGAGAAACTATTAAGGGTTTTAAAAAAGATGTTTTAACAAAAATTCATGGTGGTGGTGCTAGAGATCGAAAAAGAAAATTATTAGATAAACAAAAAAAAGGTAAGGCTAGAGGAAAACAATTTGGAAAAGTTGAAATACCACAAGAGGCTTTTATTGGAGTATTAAAAATTAATAAAGAAAAATAAATGAAATCTAAATTATTTGATTGTGTAACTTTTTTTCAAGAAAATTTACAAATGGAACTAAGGTTTAATATATTAAATAGTATAGTAGATAAATTTATAGTATGTGAATCTATTTATGATCATCGAGGACGTGAAAAAAAAATTAATTTTTCAAAGAATAAATTTCCTGAAATAAAAGAAAAAATAGAGCACGTAATAATTACAAAAAAATTTCCAAAAAATAATACCCCATGGCAGAATCAATCTTGGCAAAGAGAGTTTATTTTTGAAGGATTAAAAGAAGCAAGTAACGAAGATTTTATAATGTTTTCAGATCCAGATGAAATACCAAACCCTAAAAAATTAAAAGACTTCAATTTAATTAAGAAATACGGAATATTTCTACAGAATATGTATACGTATAAATTAAATTTATATAATAAATATGAATCACCATGGGAGGGAACGAGAATTTGTAAAAAAAAAAATTTAAAATCTATAGACTGGATGAGAAGTAAAGTTTTATTAAAAAATTTAAAATATGGCTTTTGGAGAATAGATAAAGAAAAAAATATTGAATTAATAAATGAAGGTGGATGGCATTTTAATTACTTACTAAAGCCAAATGAGATATCTAAAAAATTTAAAAGTTTAGCAGAAACAAGTTGGGATAAAGAAGAGTTCTTTAATGAAAAAAATATTATAAAAAAAATAGAACTCAAAAAGGACCTGTTTAATAGAGGACACACTTTTGATATCGTGAAAATAGATGAAAGTTTCCCAGAATATATAAGAAATAATATAGAAAAATATAAAATGTGGATAATTTAATGAATAAAAAGATAATTAACAAATCTTCAAAAGATTCAATTTTATTCGCAAAAATTAACAAAGCAAAATATCGAAATTCAAAGCCATATCCTCATATAACAATAAAAAATTTTTTTGATAAAGATTTTTTAAACCTAGTATTAGAGGAATTCCCTGACCTTTCTAAGAAACAATCTTCTATAAATTATGAAAATAAAAATGAAATTAAATTTGCAAATAATGATAAAAAACAGTTTAAAAAAAATACAAAAAAACTCTTTGAATATTTAAATTCTACTCAATTTATAAATTTCCTACAAAAAATAAGCTCAATAAAAGAAAGGATACTACCGGATCAATCATTGAGTGGTGGTGGTCTGCATGAAATAAAAAGAGGTGGAGTTTTGAAAGTACACACTGATTTTAATAAACATCCCACAAAAAATTTAGACAGAAGAATTAATGTTCTTATTTACTTGAATAAAAGATGGAAAAAAAATTATGGAGGTGAATTAGAATTATGGAGTAAAGATATGAAAAAATGTATAAAAAAGATATCACCAAAATTTAATACCATGGTTATTTTTTCTACAAATGATTTTACAAATCATGGTCACCCTAAATATTTGAACTGTCCTAAAAATACCTCTAGAAAATCTATTGCTACGTATTATTTTTCAAAAGGCAGACCGAATGATGAAATAGCTGTAGTTTATAAAAAAAATAGAACTCAATTTAAAAATAGAGCTGGAATAGAAAACGATGTTTTAATAAAGAATGAATTTTTTAAAAATAAGTTAAGAAATACAATCCTCTATCAAAAGATCAAAAGATTTGAAAAAAAATATATTAGGACTGGAAAGTCTAAAATAAAAAGAAAAAATTAGTTAAGGAGAGGTGGCCGAGTGGTTTAAGGCGCATGCTTGGAAAGTGTGTGTGCTGTAAAAAGTACCCAGGGTTCGAATCCCTGTCTCTCCGCCATTAATTTGATTTATTAAAGTCTATTTCAATTTTTTTAATTTCTTTTAAAATTAAATCATTAATCATTTTACTACCTTGCAATGATGTATGATCATCATCCCAATAAAATATATGTTTATTATTATGCGTCATACATCTATTTTTAATTTGATTATTGCAAAACAGTTCATGAGGGTAAATTTTATATATATTCTTACCCTTTATTGAATTTAGTAAATCAAAACTAGATTTAGTTCTTTGAATGTATGTGCTATACGAGGTTGTGAATACTTTTTTTGGTTCTAAAAAATCATCAAAATTATAATTTTCTTTTAAAAAAATATTTTTTTGTGAAGTGGCAAGTATTTTATCTTTAATATTTAGTCCCACTTCAGGAATGGGATAAATTAAGATAATTTTATTATTCTTTGATATTGTGTGGATTGAATTTCTAAATGATGATTGGATATTGTTAAATTGTCCTAATGAGTGATATAAATAAGGCCAATCTCCATTTTCTACACCACCTTCCTGATTATCAAAACGACTGTTGTTTAGGTATAAGGGAAACCTACCACTTAATATTATTATTGAGTTTTGTTGATTTTTAAGCTTGTTATCTAATTCTAAAAAGTAGTCATTATTGCATTTTTTATCTATTATTTTTGTGTGTTTATTAATCAAATTAAAACCTTTGAAATATAGACAACCATCTAAGGTAAATGTTGTGAAAGAATAATTTCTTTTAACAACTCTATCTTTTAGATTAAACATTAATGCAGCAGGATGACTGTCTCCTATCATAAAAACTTTTTTTTTTGAAGATGGGTTGAAAACGCAGCCATTTTTTTTATTGTGGCAGATTTCATTATTGTCATTTTTAAGTAATTTCCATGGAGGAGTATTAAAATTAATACCTTGCAACAGGGGCGGCATTCTTTTTTTAAAACCATCTTTATTAATGACTAATAAATTAAGAGTTATTATTACGATTAATAAAAGGAATATTGAAGAAAGTATTATTTTAAACTTTGTCTCTCTATTTCTACTAGGCTTTTCAATAAAAAAATACGTAAGAATAGAGAGTATTATTATTGGAATAATTAATGTTAAAAAATTTAAAATATTTCCAGGATCAAGTTCATTTATTCTAGCAAATGCAAAAATTGGATAATGCCAAAGATAAAGAGAATATGAAATAAGACCTGTACCAACAAAAAATTTTGTTGAAAGTATTTTAGATATAAAGGTATTTTTATTAGAAAATAAAATAACTAAGCAAACACCTAGAACAGGAGCCAAAGTATAAAAGGATGGATGAGGGAAATATGTTTTACCAAATATAATTGAAAAAAGAATAATAAAAAAACCGATAAAAGATAATGAATTTTGAATAATCAAATTATTTTTTTTATAATGTTGGTAAATTTCTGAAAAAGCAAGAAAAGAACCTGCAATTAACTCCCAAGCTCTTGAATGCAGAAAATAAAAAGTAGCTGATGGATAATTTTTGCTACCCCAATCCGCTAATAAGAGACTAAATATAAAGCTAACAATTAAAAATAATAACAAATAGTTTCGGAGATATCGAAATATGATAAATAAAAAAATTGGGAAAATTATGTAATATTGTTCTTCAATAGATAGAGACCACGTATGGAGGAATGGTTTTAACAAACTATTTGCAGCAGCGTATTGCTGGCCCATATCCCAAAAGTAAAAATTAGAACTAAAACTAATTGAATATAAAATAGATTTTGAAAAATCTATAAAATTTCCTGGACCCAGATGCACCCAAGCAACTGGAAAACAAAGAAGCATTACAAAAAATAATGGTGGTAAAATTCTTCTCACTCTTCGTTGGTAGAAATTCATAAATGAAAAGGATTGAGTTGTATTAAGTTCCCTTAAAATTAAAGAAGTGATTAAATACCCCGAGATTACAAAAAATATATCAACACCAATAAAGCCACCTTTAAATAATTTTTCATCAAAAATCACAACATTAGCATGATAAAAAATAACAGAAATTACAGCTATTGCTCTAAGTCCATCAATTTCTGGTCTATAATTAATATTCATAAATTTTAATATAAACCTATTTAATTATGAGACTATTATTTAATTTAGGGTCAAAGAAAACAAATGGAGAAATTTTGTAATTAGTATTTCTTTTTATCCAATAAGAAATATATCTTTCTGCAAGGTAATCAAACAAACGTATTTGACCATGACCTTGTAATTTATTAATATCAAAAATATTTTCACAATTATAAATCCAAGTAAATAAAGTGGAACACAACTCATCAAATTTTTTTTTTTTAAGTATAAAAATACTATAGGGAGAACAAATTTCAGTTTCAGTATTTACAAAATTTAAAAAATCTTTTTGATGTGCTCTATTCATTGCAGAGGCAGCCCTTACCAAACCACCATGAAGGTGAAACATATCAAAGTGTAAACTAATATTGTGTTTATTTTTGTCAAATAATATCATAGGATTTTTAAAAATATTTTTAGGAGTTTTTTTTAAGAGTTTCATTAACTTATAACCTTGCAAATTTTGTGGTGGTGCAATGAAGGCATCATAATTTAGGTTTTTATCAGGGATATTATATAATAAATTTTTACTTAGATTTGTTAATGTGATTGTTTTATCATGATTTTCTTTAAGCCAAAATCTTCTATAGTGTGAAATTCCAATCCATGTATTATTAGTATAATTATTTAATTCATTTTTCCAAATCCAATAAATTGAGGTTAATGAACCATAATTATTATTTTTTTTTGATATATTTATTTTAGTACGATCTAAAAACCAATTTTTAGGGAAATTTTCTTTTTTAAAAAAAGATCCACCAACAACAATCTTAAGTTTTAAGTTTTCTAAATAATTTATTTGTTTGTCTGTAATACAGTATATACTAAGATTTTTAGATTCCATTAATAGCAGTTTAGTTTATAACAATTGAAATGAAAATCAAAAAAACAATTTTCAAAAACTTGTTAGAAATAAAATATAAAAAACATATAGACTCGAGAGGCACTCTTGTAAAAATTTTTAACAAATTAAATAATAATAAATTTAAAAATGAATGCTATGAGAGCTATGTAAGCACTTCACAAAAAGGAAGCTCCAGAGGATTGCATGCACAAAAAGGGAAATATGCTCAAGATAAATTGATTTATTGTGCTCAAGGAAGGATACTAGACGTGGCAATAGATGTGAGAAAAAATTCTAATACGTATGGAAAAATATATAAAAAAATAATAAGTTCGTATAACAACATTGCGTTATTTGTTCCTAAAGGATTTATGCACGGCATGATAGCACTTGAAAACCAAACAATAATTGTCATGTATTGCTCAAAACCATATAATTCTAAAAGTGAATATGGTGTAAGACTTGATGACATGTTTAAGAATAAAAAAAAATTAAAACTGATTATTTCAGAAAAAGACAAGAAATTACCAACCCTAAATGAATTTTTGAAAAAATAGAATGAAAATAGGAATTATTGGATCAAGCGGTTATTTAGGCTCAAACTTATCTTTATATTTAAAGAAAAAACATACTATTAAAAAATTTTCATCTTATAAAAAGTTAAAAAAAAAATGGGTTATGACTGTTTGTAAAGAAATTAAAAATTTTGAGCCAAATATAATTATAAATTGTTCTGCGTCACAAACATTAAATGATGATAGTAAATCAATAGAAAAAATTATTTATTCAAATTTATATGCACAAACAATTTTTTTAAATGAAGCCAAAAAAAAAAGTTCTTTTAAGGGGTTTATTGCTTTTGGGTCAAGAACAGAATACGATAAAAGTGGAAATTATAATCCACATTTTTTTTATTCAGCATCAAAACATGCTAGTGACTCTTTATTACAATATTTTGTAAACACTAAAATTACAGTGGTAGTACTTAAAATTTTTGATTCTTTTGGAAAAAATGATAATAGAAAAAAAATTTTACCCTTGTTATTGAACAACTATAAAAATAAAAAAACTTTAGATTTAACTCCAGGAAATCAAGAGATTGATTTTGTCAATATTTTAGATATTTGTAAACTCATCAGTCAAGTTGCAAAAGATATAAAAAATAAAAAAATAAAGGGATTCCAAAAATTTACTGTGAGTTCGAAAAAACCTCTTAAATTAATCGAAATAATCAAAATTTTAAAAAAAAACTTAAAAAATGAACTAAAAGTAAAACTAGGAGTTTTAAAATATAGAAAAAATGAATGTATGAAGTGTTCAAGAAAAATATTTAATTATCCAAAATGGAAACCAAAAAATTCATTAAAAAAAGATTTAATAAATATTTTTGATGGAAACTAAAATAATTATTATTAATTAAAAAATCAAATTTAATTAATAGTATTTAGTTTTTTTATAAATAAGCATGAAAAATAATAATAAAAAAATAACTATAATTATAACATTATATAAAACACCTACAAAAAAAATATATAAACTGAATCAATATAAGAATTTTAAAAATATAATTTTCAATCAAGAGTCTAATAAATTTTTTAAAAAAATAATTAAAAAAAAAATTGGTTTTGAGTTTAGATATTATTCATCTAAAAAGAACATAGGTTTAAGCAAAGCTTCAAATTTTTTATTAAATAAAGTCAATACTAAATATTGTTTATTTACACAGGCAGATATTATAATAGATGAAAAAGCCATTAATCAACTGGCAGAAATATTATCAAAGAAGAAAGATGTAATTTTTATTGCTCCAAACTTTAATTATAACCACAAGAGTAAAATACAAGAATATAAATATGTAAAAAAATTAGACATTGCTTGCATGCTGTGTGATGTGCAAAAACTTAAAAAAATTGGTTTCTTTGATGAAGACTTTTTTTTGTATTGGGAAGATATTTTTTTGATAAATAAAATTAAAAAATCTAATTATAAAATGATTTATGCTAATAATATTAAAGCAATTCATGATAGCAGCAAGTCAACAGAAGATACATTAAGCATTAAATTTATTAGAAGCACCAATTTTAAATATGGTGAACTATTATATGATTATAAAACAAATAAACTCAGATTTTTAAAGATATTTAGGCAATTTTTTCAAAATTTATTATTTTTAATTACTAATATTTTTTTCTTTAAGGGAAAACAATCATTAAATAATTTAGCTAATATGGTAGGAATAGTTAAATTTTTAAAATTTTTATTAATGAAAAAAGTTTTTTCTTTAATAAACTTATAGATCAAATATATAATCTTAACTATGATTAGAAAATTTCTTGATTTGGGAAATCAGCCCTTAGCAAATTCGTATTTGCTAAAAAAAGATTTAAATAAGAAAGAAAAAAACTTTAAACTAGAGGTAGGGTTTAATAAGAATAATTATTTAGTATCAATTCTCAAAACAGTCCCTAAAGAAACAATGTTTAACAAAGACTATCCATATAAATCATCAGAATCTGTTACCATGAAAAAGTCCTTTAAGGATTTTGCAAAAAAAATTATAAATAGATTTAAGCCAAATTTTGTTATTGAAATTGGAAGCAATGATGGTGCATTTATTAAAAATTTTAATAAAAAATCAGTAGTTGGAGTTGAACCATGTAGAAATCTAGCACAAATCACAAAAAAAAAAGGTTATACAACTTATTCTGAATATTGGAGTCCAAAACTCTCACAAAAAATTACGAAAAATAAAAAAGCGGATCTAATTTATTCAGCAAATACGCTGAGTCATATTAAGAATTTTAATGAGATATTCAAAAGTATCAATAATGCTTTATCTGAAAAGGGTGTCCTTATTATAGAAGATCCATCTTTGTTAAAATGCTTACAAAATTTAGCATATGATCAATTTTATTGTGAACATATTTATGTTTTTTCAACTTTGGCATTAAGAGAAGTTCTAAAAAGCTTTAAATTAGAAATATTTGATGTCGAAAACACAAAAACACATGGTGGCTCTAACAGATATTATATAAAAAAAAATACTAATAGTTTATATAAAATTAATAATAGAGTTAATGCTGAAATTAAAAAAGAGTTACAGTTTGGACTAAATAAGTTTTCAACGTATCAAAAATTTGCTAAAAATGTCAAAATATCAAAAAGTAAGTTATTAAAAATTTTTTCTTCGTTAAACAAAAAAAAATTAAGAATAATCGGATATGGTGCCACTGCAAAATCTTGTACGGTACTAAATTACTGCGGATTGGGTAAAAGTGACATAAAATATTTTTATGATACAACGTCTTATAAAGTTAATAAATATCTACCAGGCAGCAAGATTCTCATTAAAAAATATAAAAAATTGGATAATAAAGAGATTGATGTAGCATTTCTTGGAGCATGGAATTTTAAAAAGGAAATTTTTAAAAAAGAAAAAAAATTTATTGAGGGAGGTGGCAAATTTATCACACACGTTCCAAATCCTTCAATAATTTAATAATCAGAAAGAGATATGCCCAATTTATCTTTCTTAGAAAGTATAGGTTTTTTAATTGGCCAATTGATATTTAGCGCTTTATCATTCCATTTTAGAGTTATTTCGCTTTTTTTATCACGATAATTTGTACATTTATAATAAACTAAACATGTTTTAGATAAACACAAAAAACCATGGGCAAAACCTGAAGGTATGAATAGAGAAAAATCTGAATTATAAGAAATTTCAATTGAAAAATGTTTACCATATGTTTTTGATTTTTTTCTTAAATCAACAACTACGTCTAATATTTTCCCTTGAGCCACTGTAATAATTTTTGCCTGTTGTTTTTTTCGCTGCAGATGTAATCCTCTCAAAGTATTTTTTTTTGAAAATGATAGACAGTCAAAAATAAATTTTTTTTTTAGAATCTTAAATTTTTCTATTTCTTTAAAAAAACCTCTATTATCTTTGTAGATATTGGTTTTAATTATTAGTAAATCTTTAATCTTAGTTTTAAGTAGCTTCATATTTAAAAGTATCAATTATTCTTTTTTCTAGATTTTTAATTGGTTTCCATTTTGGTAAAATTTTTAAAATAGTATGATTATTAGAATTAATAGATTTATTACCATACTTGACTTTAATTTTTTTATTTAAATTTCGGTTTAAATTACTTATTAAGTCACTTATTTTAATGTCAACTGTGTTTCTAATACAATAATTTCCTGACTTTATATTATTATTTATCAATATCATAATTGAATTAATTATATCATCTGTATGGATAATATTTAGAGATAGTTTTTTTGATAAAATTTTAGTTGTCATGTTTTTTTTATAGTTATTAATAAGAGTTGGTATTATTTTTTTTCTATTGTCATTATAACCAAAGCTTTCATAAAATTTAATATTATAAAATTTTGTTTTTTTATTTATTGTGGAATAGTAATTACTGATCATTTCAAAAGCATTTTTGGTAGCGGCATATAAATTTTTTGATACTAAATTTCTATTTTTAGAATGTTGCATCATGCTACCAAAATTTATGATTTTTTTTGTCCTATCATGAATTATATCGTAAATTAAAGTTGGAAATGTAACATTTGACTCAATAAAATCAGAAATCTGATCATGTCTGTGGTTATTATTATATAATGTTGCAAAATTGATAAAATAATCAACATTAATATTTTCTAATTTTTTAGATAAACTTTTTCTACTATCAAAAAATATATTTTTATAATTATTTGAGTAAATATTTTTTAATTTCTTAATTTTTTTATTGTCCTTATTTTTTGATCTCAAAATATCAATTACTGTAAAATTGTTTGACAGAGCAAATAATAAAAAATTATATCCAATGAAACCTGTTGTGCCTGTTAAAAGTAAAGTTTTACGTTTCAAAGTTCTATAGATTTTTTAAATAATTACTGTAATCGCAATTACCATAAAATTTAATATTTTTTAAAATTGTTTTTTTGTTGATCCATTTTTTTGATAATGCAATCTCTTCCAAACAAGCAATTTTAATTGATTGAACTTTTTCAACAGATTGAACAAAAGCAGAAACATTTACCATATCCTCAATTTTTCCCGCATCAGACCAGACCGCACCCCTACCTATATGTTCATAATATAAGTTTTTACTATTTTTATAGTGATTTAAAATATCTGTTATTTCTATCTCACCTCTTTTTGATGGTTTTAATTTTTTTGCATAATTAACTACTTTGTTGTCAAAAAAATATAGACCTGTTATTGCATAACTTGAAATAAATTTTTTTGGCTTTTCTATAATTTTTTCTATTTTGTTGTTAATTATTTTTGCAACACCAAAATTTTCTGGTGATTTTACATCTTTTAGAAAAATTCTAGCACCAACATTATGTGTTAAAGATTTTTCAAGTTTACCAGTTAAGCTTTGTCCATAAAAGAAATTGTCACCAAGTATTAGTGCCACATTATCTTTTTTTATAAAAGATTTACCTAAAATAAAAGCATCAGCTAGTCCTTTAGGTTTTTTTTGTATTTTGTATTGTATTTTTATTCCAAATCTTTTTCCATTACCTAAAAGTGATTTAAAATTTTCTATTTGACCAGGATTGACGATTAGTAAAATATTTTTAATATTAGTTAGCATTAAAATTGATAATGGGTAAAAAATTAAAGGTTTGTCATAAATTGGTAATAGCTGTTTATTGACAGCCTTTGTTAAAGGGCTCAATCTTGTCCCTGATCCACCAGCTAAAATGATGCCTTTATTAATCATAATAAATTTAAATTACTCTAAATAAGCTTTTAAATACAACGTTTATTTTATGCTTTATTTTCATTTGATAAATTAATTTACGTCATTTTTTTAAAAAAAATGTTATAAATTGTTAATTTTCCTTTTCAAATTATGAAAAATAATTCCACATATCAGGCAGACTCTATCAAGGTATTAAAGGGTTTAGAGGCTGTTAGAAAAAGACCAGGAATGTACATTGGTGATACTGATGATGGCACAGGTCTACATCATATGGTTTATGAGGTTGTCGATAACTCTATAGACGAAGCTTTAGCAGGTCATTGCAAAAATATAGAAGTTAAGATTAATTCTGATGGAACAATTACAGTAAGAGATGACGGTAGGGGAATACCAGTAGACATGCATAAAGGTGAAAAAATGTCTGCAGCAGAAGTTATTATGACACAACTTCATGCTGGTGGAAAATTTGATCATGACTCTTATAAAGTTTCGGGTGGTCTTCACGGAGTTGGTGTTTCAGTAGTTAATGCATTGTCAGAAAAATTAAAATTAGAAATTGATAGAGATGGCAATAGATATTACATGGAATTTAAAAATGGCACCTCAGTAGCTCCACTCAAAATTATAGGAAAATCAAAAAAAACCGGAACACAAATAACTTTTTTACCGTCAAAAGAGATTTTTTCTTCAATAAAATTTTCACCTAATATTATTATTAAAAGAATGCGAGAACTTGCATTCTTAAACAAAGGAATAAAAATTACAATTAATGATCTAAATCAAAAAAAAGAAAAAGTAATTGAATTTAAATTTGACGGAGGAGTTTTAGAATTTGTAGACTTTTTAGATGAAAAAAGAGAAAAACTTTTAAATAAAACAGGAAATGATTTGTTTAAAAAACCAATTTATATTGAGGGTAAAAAAGATAATATAGAAATTGAATGCTCTCTAAAATGGAATGCAAGCTATGGTGAAGATATTTATCCTTATACTAATAATATATATCAAAAAGATGGTGGAACCCATTTACTAGGATTTAGAAGTGCACTTACAAGAGTTATCAATAAATATGCTACTGAACATAATCTATTAAAAAAGAATAAATTAAATATCTCAGGTGATGATATTAAAGAGGGATTAACTTGTGTAATTTCTGCAAAAATACCAGATCCTAAATTTTCATCACAAACAAAAGATAAACTAGTTTCATCAGAGGTTAGAATGATTGTGGAAAATATTATAAGTGAAAAATTATCAATATGGTTTGATCAAAACCCATCAACTTCTAAAATTATTTTAGCAAAAGTAATGCAAGCGGCTTTAGCAAGAGATGTTGCTAGAAAAGCTAGGGAGAATGTCAGAAGAAAAGGTGCACTAGAGTTAAGTGGTTTACCTGGAAAACTTGCTGATTGCCAAATAGGCAAACAAGAAGGTACTGAATTATTTATAGTTGAGGGAGATTCTGCGGGAGGTTCTGCGAAGCAAGGTAGAAATAGATCTAATCAAGCTGTTTTACCATTAAGAGGAAAAATACTTAATACGTATGTTGAAGAAATTGTTCTCAAAAAAAATAGTAATAAAGATGGGAGCGAACATAGAACAAAGGCATTAGCAAAAATGATGTCATCAAATGAAGTGGTAACTTTGATTAATGCGCTTGGTTTAGACCCAAAGGTTCAAGATATTGATTTAAAGGATCTAAGGTATGGTAAAATAATTATTATGACCGATGCTGATGTTGATGGATCTCATATTAGAGCTTTGCTGTTAACATTTTTTAATAATAAGCCATTTAATAAATTGATTGAAAATGGTCATGTTTATCTAGCCCAACCACCTTTGTTTAAAATAAATAAAGGCACAAAAGGGATTTACATTAAAGATGAAAAAGAATTAGAGGATTATATTTTAAAACATAGCAAAGAATTACAAAAAATAAAAAAAGGAACAAAAGAATTTATTAGAGCTTATGAGGAAGAAAAATCAAGAATGAGTATTCAAAGGTTTAAGGGATTAGGAGAGATGAATCCAGAAGAGTTGTGGAGCACGACTTTGGATCCTGAAACTAGAAATTTATTACAAGTTCAATATTCAAAAGACTTAAAAAAAGACCAAGATTTAATTCACACTTTAATGGGCAATGATGTTGCCTTAAGAAAAGACTTTATTGTGTCAAATGCAATTAATGTTCAAAATTTAGATATCTAATAATGAAGTTTTTCGAAACTTCAAAATATTTTTCATTAAAAAAATCTACTTACATAAATTTAAGATGGATTGCAATTATTGGTCAACTTATAACAGTTAACCTTATTTATTTTGTTTTTGACTTTAGATTTAATCTAATTTTAACAAATTCAACAATTCTAATCGGGGTGCTAAGTAATCTTTATTTAATCTATATTAATCAGAACACTCAACTAACAGATAAGATAGCATTTCTTTTTTTATTTATTGATATTTTACAACTGAGTTGTTTGATTTATTTAACAGGTGGAATTATAAATCCTTTTTCAATTTTTTTGATTATCCCAGCTATATTTTCATCGTCTAATTTAGGTTTTAGAAGCAACTTATTATTAGTTTGTTTCACAGTTTTAATAATTATTTTTCTTACCTTTTTTAATCAACCTTTACCCTATCCAATTAAAGAACATTTTCACGTAGACAGCTATTATTACTATTCAATTCCAATAGCATTAATTATTGCTTTACTTTTTTTGAATTATTTTGCTTCAACCTTTGGATCAGAATCCAGAATAAGAAAAGAGGCACTAAATAAAATGGAAGAAATCATGTCGAAAGAACATGAACTTTTATCCTTAGGAGGCCAAGCCGCTGCCGCTGCACATTCTCTTGGAACTCCGTTTTCTACTATCAAAATTATTTCATCAGATTTATTAAAACAATTTAAAGATAATATTGATGTTAAAAAGGATGTTGAATTGTTAGTCAGTCAGATAGATAGGTGTAGTGAGATACTTAAAAAACTCACATTAAACCCAATAGTAGAGGATAATTTTATTGATAGCAATCTTACATTGTCAAAATATATAGATGAGATTGTTAAATCGTTTCAAGAAATAAGCAAAAAAGAGTTTATTGTAAATTATGATCAAAATTCTAATCCATTAAGATTTAATAAGTCCATAGAGGTAATTTATGGTTTGAGAAATTTTATTGGTAATGCAAATAAATTTTCAAGAAAAAAAGTTTTTATAACACTTAAAACAAATAGCGAGTTTTCTGAAATTATGATTGAGGATGATGGTGATGGGTATCCTAAGGATGTGCTAAGTAAAATTGGTGAACCTTATGTTAAATCTCTAAAATCTTCTATAAAGTCAAAATCTGGATTAGGGCTTGGAATGTTTATAGGAAAAACTTTGCTTGAAAAAAATTATGCAAGTATTTTATGTAAAAACTCAGAAACAAGAACAGGTGCTGAAGTTAATATAAAGTGGAAAAATCAAGATCTTTTAAAACTTTAATGTAATTTATTTTTAGTTTCAAATAAGCCACTTAATTGGGATATCATAACATCACCAAGTTCATGAACATCTGTTATTTTAATGGCCTTATCATAGTATCTCGATACATCATGACCAATCCCAATTGCAAGAATTTCAACATCAGTTTTAACCTCTATGAACTTAACTATTTTTTTTAAATGTTTTTCTAGAAAATCTCCAGAATTGACAGATAAGGTTGAGTCATCCACAGGAGCCCCATCTGAAATTACCATCAAAATTTTTCTTTCTTCTTTTCTTTTTTTTATTCTATTGTAGGCCCACGATATAGCCTCACCATCTATATTTTCTTTTAAAAGACCTTCCTTAAGCATCAGACCTATATTATTTTTAGTCTGTCGCCATTGAGTATCAGCACCTTTATAAATTATATGTCTTAAATCATTTAGTCTTCCAGGATTCTTTGGCTTATTTCTTTTTGCCCAAGCTTCTCTACTTTTTCCACCTTTCCAATTTTTAGTGGTAAAACCTAAAACTTCTACTTTAACAGAACACCTTTCTAAAGTTCTAGATAATATATCTGCACAAAGAGCAGCAATAGTAATTGGACGTCCACGCATTGAACCTGAGTTATCAATTAGAAGTGTTACTATAGTATCTTTAAAATCAAGATCTTTCTCTTTCATAAATGATAAAGAATTATATGGATCCATAATTACTCTTGTTAACTTTGAGCTATCCAACAAACCTTCCTCTAAATCAAATTCCCAGGATCGATTTTGTT
>Ga0209309_10002369_pt1 | contig 17244 bp, 13 predicted proteins | sample COGITO_mtgs_1204_2_FD_184807 | JGI IMG/M metagenome (GOLD analysis project Ga0209309, IMG submission 184807) | Pelagic marine microbial communities from North Sea - COGITO_mtgs_120412 (SPAdes) (version 2) | ecosystem: Environmental > Aquatic > Marine > Epipelagic ... | reverse complement strand
CGTTTATAGCCGAGATCTCCTGGGCCTAAGCCGTCGCCATGACCAATTAAAAATGTTTTGGAATTGAATTCGAATTCCTTGGGCTCGTGAAAAACTGGAATATTGAGTTCTTTTTCAAAATAATCTTGCATCCAGAGATCGTGGTTCCCAACAAAGAAATAGATTGGGATTCCGCTATCTCTAATTTCGGCAAGTTTACCCAAGGTGCGCACAAATCCTTTTGGAACTACATGTTTATATTCGAACCAAAAATCGAAAAGATCACCTAGTAAGAATATTACAGCTGCATCTTCTTTTATTTCATCCAGCCATTTTACAAACTTTGCTTCTCTAGGTTTGCTTTCCTCTTGAGTAGGTGCACCTAAATGATTATCACTAGAAAAATATATTTTTTTGCCTTTCGGAATGTTCATGTTTCGAGTTCTGCTTTGTAAATATAGATAATTTAGAAAAGGAGAGGTAAGTTAAAAGGGCTTCAAATTTTGTTGTCTTTTTTGCGCAAGGGATGGCAGCGGCATCCCCCGATTTTTATCGGGGATAAAGCGTACAGCCCGACCTTGCTTTTTGGCAAGGTTGCGCCCTAAGAATTATCACTCGCAAACCACTCTGCAAAAGAGGTATCTGTTTCCTGTAGCTTTAGAGAGAATAATTTTATTTGAGAAGGTAATTTAGCTTGAATCTTTCTGGCAAAATCCAATACCATATTTTCGCTGGTAGGTTGATATTCTACAAGGATCACGTTATGGTCTCTGCTTTCCAACTCTTTGGCAAGTTCTATATGTGGTGTGTTTTTGTTAAAAACCGTAGCATGATCGAACTTATCTACAATCTCTGACTTCACGATCTTCTTAAGATCTGTAAAATCTATCACCATCCCATATTTTACATTAGAAGGGTCTGTAATTGGCGTACCAATCACGGTAACGCTTAATTTATAACTATGGCCGTGCACATTTTTACATTTCCCGTCGTAGCCATAAAGTGCGTGACCGGTTTCAAAAGAAAATTGTTTGGTGATCCTAATTTTATTCATAACAGCAATTTGGTGCAAAGATACTAGATTTTCTTGCTAATGTTTTAGATCAATCAAAGCTTTCTAGCGCTATATTTGTGTGCTTTTAAATTTGTAGAAGATGAAGGAGACAGTTGAGCTTTATGAGCAATTAGATTTTAAGGAGAATCCTCTTTACGAAAAAATTATCACCGATCTGGTTGAGAATAAATACAGTATTGTGGAGGGTTTCTTTGATTTGGAAGAAATAGCGAAGCTAAGAGCCACTTTATTGCGTAAATATGAAGAAGATAATTTTAAAAAAGCTGCGATTGGTAATAGAACCAATGAGGTAATTGAAAAATCTGTAAGAGGAGATTTTATTCTTTGGCTAAATGAAGCCGACGCAGGGGAAAATGAAAAGATTTTCTTCGAGAAGCTGAATCCTTTTATTACCTACTTGAATAAAACTTGCTTTTTGGGAATTCTATTTAAGGAGTTTCATTATGCCTTATATCCAAAAGGAACTTTTTATAAGCGGCATTTAGATACTTTTCAGAATGATGACAGGCGGAAGCTTTCTTTGGTTTGCTATTTAAATGAGGAGAATTGGAAGCCTGAAAATGGAGGGGAATTAGTAATCTATAAGGAAGAAAATGGAATGGAAGCCCCCATAACTATTTATCCTTTCCCTGGACGCATGGTAATTTTTGAAAGTCAGTTACTGGAACACGAAGTAAAACCGGTAAACAAAATGAGATTGAGTATTACGGGCTGGTTAAAAACCAGATAGTTATTTCTTGAGTTTTTTATAGAGTACCAATACAATTAAAGCAACAGCTACAAGTATCCAAAAACCCATTCCGCTTAAAAAGCTTAGAATATTGTAGGTTTCTTCACTTACAGGAACATCATTTTCTGTCATTTCTCTAGTGTTTTTTCATATAATTTCTGGAATAAAAGAAAATTCCAAGGATTAGGAGTATTGCTAAAATATACCATTTGTTCTCCAAGAGAAATTCCCAAATGGTAAATCCCCATTCCTGTACTGGGCTTGGCTGCTTATCCTTTGGTAAATGTACTTGTTGAAAAATCATAATATTATTTTTTAAATTTTGATAACGCATTCTTTGTGAATTCTGAAAGCACTAATTCTCCGGAAATAGCAGCACGTTTGTCAAGTAAGTTAGCCCAATCTTCTGTGTTTTCCCAAAGTATTTTTTTTGTCTCAGTTAATGCCTGTGGATTGTAGGATGCTAATTTTTCTGAAAGTAATTCCACTTCTTTATCCAGATCTGGAATAGATTCCAGCACTTTTGCAAAAAGCCCCTTTTCTTGTGCCCAATAGGCATTTTTCCATTCGTGTGCAGCTAAGCTTAATTCAGATAAAGCAGGTAATCCCATTTTTCTTTGTACCGCTGGAGCAATTACGAAAGGTCCAATTCCTATGGTGAGTTCAGAAAGTTTTATTGCTGCTGCTTCTGTAGCCAAAGCATAATCACAGGCTGCTGCAAGACCAACTCCACCACCAACAGTTTTTCCGTGGATTCTACCAATAATCAATTTTTTACATTTGCGCATTGCATTGATTACGTTTGCAAAGCCTGAGAAGAATTTTTTCCCCTGTTCTAAATTTTCAATGGCCACCAATTCATCAAAAGAAGCTCCGGCACAAAAGACTTTTTCTCCTTCAGATTTTAAAATAATTACACTTACTTCGTCATTATTGGATAATTTCTGAAATTCTTTTTCGAGTCTATCTAATAATTCTGAAGGAAAGGAATTACTGGCCGGATGTCCAAATTCAACTGTCGCAATTTTATTCTGAATACTAGTATATAAACTTCCGTTCTCGCGGGTAGTGGTCATAAGAAATAGATTTTATCAAATGTAAAGATAATGAGAATGCCTTAAAAGTTTTTTGGCTGGAAGTTGGATAGGTAAACTTTGAATAGGAGATCTTAAGAGAGCCTTCGACCTCATTACGATAGTCATATTTTTTAAATATATCACTTTCCTATATTATCAAGTGTTTAGGATGACTTAGAACAAATAGAATCATTGGCCACGAATGCACGAATTATCGATTTGAATAAATTCGGAAAATTATTCGTGTATTTGTGGCAAAATCCAAAGAACCAATAAAAGGTTAAATATCTTTCTTTAAATATTTCCTTCGGAATTGAAATACCAGCGCGCTACTTCTAATAAGCATCCATCCAAAAAAAGCGATCCAAATGGCATGTAATTTCAAGCCAAAATAATCACCAATTAATAGAATTGGAGTGAAGACTAAAAAAGTGGCTACCAATAGTAAGTTTCTTAAGTATTTTGCTTCGCCAAGACCTTTGAAGATTCCATCGAACATAAACGCGATGGCATTCACAGGCTGCATGAGCAAAACCAACCAAAAAACGGAAGAAAACAACACTAAAACACTTGCTTCTTTATTAAAAATGAGTCCGATCTCGTTATAGAACAAGGCACAAATACCCATTAAGATAAGAGCGATTAAGATAGAGTACTTACTAATTTTTTTACTTAGCTCCCAAAGGCTTACATAATCTTTTGCTCCTAACAATTTTCCTCCAATAGCATTTCCCGCATTTGCATATCCATCTATAAAAAAGGCAAAAAACAGCCAAATATTCATTAGGATACTTTGTGCAGCAATATAATTCTTGCCGTAATCTGTTGCATAGGCATTGGCTAGATAAATGGCAAAATTAAGTGCAGCTGTTCTTATAAAAAGATTGCCAGCCATTAGTAGCAAGCCTTTTAGCTGCGGATTGATATTAAAACTTAATTTTAAATGAAAAGGTGTCTTTTTAAAGAAAAACCATAGCGCCATAATAAGCATTACAGCTTGTGCAACTAAACTAGCGATAGCGGCTCCTTTTAGATGCATTGCAGGAATATAATCTTCTACTCCATAAACCAATAAATAATCCAAACCAACATTAACAACTGCTCCTGTAAGGCTGCATTTCATAGCCCAAAGTGTGTTTTGTAGTCCACGAAAAACTCCAAATATGGCAAAGGTTACCAAAGTTAATGGGTAGCCTATTGCACGAATCTGATAATATTCTTCAGCATAATTCAAAATCAATCCTTCCGCATTGTAGGCGCTAAAAATAGCATTGGCAAAAAATGCAGTTAGAGCATAAATTAGGATACTCAATAATAGATTAAAAAATATGGCCTGCGGGATTAATGTTTTAACTGCATGCAGCCTATTTGCACCTAAATGTCTAGATACTATGGAGGAAATGGCCGTTTTGGTTTGTGCTACTATCCAAATTATTGCAGAAAGAAAAGAACCTACAATTCCTGCGGCAGCTAAAGCTTCAATAGGATTATCTTGAACGTTTCCTATAATAGCGATATCTGTAAGCGAGATAAGCGGTTCGGCAATTCCCGCTATAATTGCAGGAATAGCAATTTTATTGATGTTTTTGAAACTTATGGAGTTGCTCACTTAGTTTTTTATAGGATCAATTCATAGCAATGAAACGGAGCTTCACTTTGTTTTGGAAAGTAAATATCTTCTAATTTTTTATATCCTCTGGCTTCGTAAAATTTTTGATTTCTTTTATTTAAGCTGAAGGTATCTAATCTAATAGAGTTGAAGTCTAATTTTCTGGCAAATTCTTCAGCAAAATCCATTAATTTCTGCCCGTATCCTTTTCCCCAACTATCCGGATGTGTTGCTAGTCTGTGGATATAAAAATTCTTTTCTGAAGGAGTTAACCATGAAACAGGAAAATATTCTTCGTCCATAATTTCTGAAAGCACGATGATTCCCCGAATTTGGTTGTGATCCTCTAAAACATATAATTCCTTACGATGTATATCGTTTTGAAGCTTTTCTAAGGAAGGATAATACTCATTCCACTGAAAGATGCCCAACTGCTGCATTCCAATCGCACAGGCTTCGGTTAGTTTTTTTGCTTTTAAAAGGTCGTCTTGACCAGCTTGGCGGATTCTCATATTTTTTTTAATAAAGAACTAAAATAAAAAAACCATCCCTAATTGGATGGTTTCCCTCATTGAGGTTTTAATTTAAATATATTTGTTTCTACTATTAAAAGCAATTCCAAATATATGCCTTATGGATCAGCCTTAAGGCTTTAGATTGTGGAGAATATCGGAGTCGAACCGATGACCTTTTGGCTGCCAGCCAAACGCTCTAGCCAACTGAGCTAATCCCCCAAATTCAATTTCAAAGTTAAACAATTAATTGCATGAGCGAAAAATATTTTGTGCGTTAAATAAGTTATTATTACTTCGCTAATGCTTGCTCCTCTTCAGCAATAAATTTTAGAGTGCCATCCAAAACATATTTGAAATTTTTTGGTAAGGATTTGCTTTTCCATGGGTGAGAAACATCGTAAACATGGTCTGCTCCTTCTACCAATAATAACTCTGAATTTGGACTCCATTTAAATAAATCTCCAGATTCACTTAAAGGAACCGAAGTGTCTTTGCTTCCATGTACCACAAGATGTGGAATTTTAAGAGCCTTAGTAGCTTTAGAAATCGTTAAACGATCTTCATTTTCTTTAAAATTGGTATAAAACTGATAATGATGTGGGAGTTGTTGTTTTGTTCGGGTATTTATAATATAATCCACTCCTTTTTGTTTCCACTTATCTAATATTTCATCTGAAGGAAATCGTGAAGCAAAATCGCTTACAGAAGAGAAAGTGACTAGTTTTGTTATTCGCTTTTCTTCTGCCGCTTTTATAATACTTATTCCGCCACCTCTAGAATGTCCGATTAATGTGAGATTGGAAGTGTTTAAATAATCCTGATACTTATTGTTGGGTAAATGTAACCAGTCTATAACCGATTGTAAATCGTCTAATTCTTTGGTATAATTATTATCTCCAAAAGCTTCAATATCTAAAAATTCTGTAAGATTTTCTGGAGTAGTACCATTGTGTGAAAAATTGAATTTCAGGAAGAAATATCCATTTTTGGCAAATTCTTCAGCCATTAAATCCCACGCCCCCCAATCTTTAAAGCCTTTATACCCATGACAAAATATCACAATAGGCTTTGGCTTAGATTCGTTAGAAAAAACTAAGTCGGTTAGAATTGGTTTTTCGTGTTTTCCGGTAATTCTGATATTTTTTTCTTTAGTAAGCTCCATAAGCGGGTTTTATTTCTTTTTCTGTAAAAGGGATTTCAGGATTACATATTTCAATTATCAGTTTTTTTAATTGCTGTTGGAAATCTACTAAGATATCTTCAGAAATAATAGAATCCTCCTGCCCTTTAACTTTTTGTTTCAATTTAAATTTTAAGAAGCCCTCTTTTAGATTTTTAAATGAAATTACTCCAGCTTCAACTCTACTTTCATCTTTTTTATCTTGCAATAACATGCTTGCATAGGCTAAAACCTGAAATGGTTTCGAATATTTATCATAATCGGTAGTTATAAGATCCCAGTTGGCAATTTGCAGCTGATTTTGAAGCACTTTTCCTGTTTTATAATCGATAATTCTTAAAACACCATTGGCGCGATCTACGCGATCTACTTTCCCTTTAATTCGAACTGGAAAATCTAGCCCTGGGATTTTAATCGATATATTAAGATTAGATTCTATTTCTTTAATTTCTATAGAATCTCCTTTTTTAAGCTGTTCAATCTCCATATTTAAAAAATTGGAAACATATCTTTTGGCAACTTCAAAAATCAATAAGTTTTTTCCTTTATTTAAAGGCGCTTTACTATAGTTTTTTTCAAATTGAACAGTTATTTCTTTAGAAATTCTTTTTTTAAAATCTGTAAGATGTTCTAATGTTAAGGATTGCCCCACTATGGGTAAATAAAAAGCTTCTAGAGTGTCGTGAACAACCGTTCCTAAAGTATTGTAAGCCACAGTTTCCTCAACTTCTTCCAAATCTTTAATTCCAAGAATATATCTTTTATAGAAATCTAAAGGATTTCTTATATACGTAGTTAATGCGGAAGGCGAAAACCCACTTGCCGCAAGATCTTTAATCTTCTGAAGTATTTCAGGGGTTTTTAATATAGCTTGAAGTTCTTTTTTTGCTGAAGGAACTTCTGGAGAAATAACCGAATTAGTAATTGTATGTAAAGGTTGTTTCTCGTGGATTAGCTGTAAAAGAAATCTACTTTTTTCGCTTCCCATCTGGCTTTCTGTATCGGTATCGTGCAATAAATACACTTTTTTTGCTCTGTGTAACAAATGATAAAAGTGATAGGTGTAAATGGCATCTTTCTCTTTATAAGTGGGAAGATTGAAAGTCTTTTTAAGATCGTAAGGAATAAAGGAATTGTTGCTTTTTCCTGCGGGTAAGATTCCTTCGTTAACCGAAGTTAAAATTACGGTTTCAAAATCTAAGCCACGAGTTTCCAACATCCCCATTAACTGTAATCCCTGGAAAGGTTTTCCTTGAAAATCTAATGATTGCTGACTGCTAAGCTCTTTAAAATAGTGATGTAAAGATTTTATGAAAGTAAAATGTGGGAATTCTGAAACTAGTTCTTTTAGTCTTAAAATTACCTGATGATAATGAAATAAAAACTCTAGTGTTAATCCATCATTATTGCTATCTAATAATTTTTTAAAATTTTCTATTATAAATTCAAACCTATCTAGGACTTGTTTTGGGTCGAGCTTTTTTTCTGTAAAACAACTTTCAATTATTTTTGAATGTTCTAAAGAGAAAAAACCTCTAATTTGTTGATGGTTTAGATAAAGTAAATTCTCTGATTTAATCTTATTAATAACAGCTTCAGATTCATAATTGGTTGCCTTTATTATTAATGGCATGCTCAAAACTGAAATTACTTCTTTGTAATAAATTTGATTAGTTTCTATTTGAAAAATTTGAAATAACTTTTCAAAAAAGCTTGAAAATGTGCTGTATTTTAAAGGGTATCCCATTGTAATATTCAGTTCTTGAATATTTGATGGAATAGAGTTTAACATGGGTAATAGCAAAGATTCATCGCTCAGAACTAAGGCAGTAGTGTTTAATTCCTCTTTAGATAATTTGGAAAGCGTGTCTGCCACAAATTTAACTTGTCCAACGTTTTTTGGAACTCCAATTATTTCTATTTCCTTTTTGGAGTTATAGGTGTTTGAGGCATACTGGAACTCATTGGATTTATAATAGGGCCAGTCTTTTAGATACTGTCTAATAAACAAGGAAGCGTCATGAGTTTCATCTTTCAAGAAAACGTTATCTATATCCCAGAAGATTCTTGCGTTATTATTGAGCATTTGTTGGATGATATGCTGCTCTGCATTATTAAGGGCATTAAAACCTAAAAACACATAATTTTTCGCATTTATTTTTGCGAAATCTGTTATATTTTCTGAAGCTTGCCTATATATTAAGCCCTGATATCCTTCAGATTTATTTAATAAGTTTTCTTTGAGGCTTTTATAATACTCAGGTAGTTTTTTCCAAAATAATAGATAGTTTTTAACTATATCAGTTTGATCTTCTCCAAATGACCAATGATTGGTGTCTTGAATTTCCGACAAATAATTAAAGATTTTATCTGAATCTATTAAATATCTATCAATTTCATTGAAATCATGTATTAGAGTTTGCGCCCAATTGCTAAAACTTTCGAAATCCTCAACTCGTTCTTTTGGGGTTATTTCTTTGTAAATAGCATATAGCTCGAAAAGGGTATGTATAGAATCTATAGTTTTTAAACCAGATATCTTTTCTGAAAATTCCTCTATGCTTATTACTTCAGGAGAGAATATGGGTTTATCAACCATTCTTCCTAACTCTTTTCTAAGATATGCACCCGCTCTTTTGCTAGGTAACACAAAAATTAATTCAGAAATATCCTGTTGCTGCGAGAGGAGCTTTTTTAGGATTTGGGAGATAAAAGACGTCATGGGTTAAAAATAGAAAACGCCCCGAAGAATCGAGGCGTTTTTTAAAAAACTTTAAAGCTTTTTTATACTACATTTTATCTGTAGAATCTTTTTCAGTGTTTTTCATTTCTTTGTCTTTATCTAAAGAAATTTCAACACGTCTGTTATCTTGTCTTCCAGCTGCAGTTTTGTTTGTTGCAATTGGTCTAGATTCACCATATCCTTCAGAAGTTAATCTGTTTGCAGGAATACCGTTAGATACTAAGTATTCTCTTACTGAAGCAGCACGCTCTTGAGATAATTTCAAGTTGTAAGCATCGCTACCTTGAGAATCTGTGTGACCTTCAATATGGAATATTGTATTAGAGTACTCATGCATGATATCGTGGATACCTTCTAAAGCTTCTTTAGATTCTGGACGAATTGTAGCTTTATTAAGATCGAACAATACAGTTTTAGAGTATTCGTTTAATTCTTTGATTGCTTCAGCAGTTGGTTCTGGACATCCGTTGTTAGCTACAGTACCTGCAACCTCTGGACACTCATCATCTTTATCTAAAACACCATCACCATCCATATCTACAAAAGGACAACCATTGTTTTCTTTTGGACCAGCTTCGTTAGGACATTCGTCTTCACTATCTTTTATACCATCACCATCAGCATCAGGACATCCATTCATTGCAGCAATTCCTGCAACAGTAGGACATTCGTCTTGAGGATCAGCAATTCCATCACCGTCAGTATCAGGACATCCGTCAAACTCAGCTAAACCAGCTTCGTTAGGACATGCATCTTTACGATCTTCAATTCCATCACCGTCAGAATCAGGACATCCGTTAAATTCTGCTAAACCAGCAGTCTCAGGACATTCGTCATCTTTGTCATATATTCCATCACCATCAGTATCTTTTCCTCCGAAGATTACTTTAATACCTGCAGCATGTTGAAAATGAGCATCTGCTTCATCTTTAAAAGCATGCTTGTAAGTAGATTGTACATTTAATGCGATATTGTCAGAAAACCAGATATTAAATCCAGCAGAACCGTTTAAAGTTCCATTTCCTTCAGAATCTAACCAAGTGTAACCACCACCAACTCCAACTTGTGGATCAAACCATCCGTCGTTTAACAAAGCTCTAAGGCTATAGTTAACCATACCGTCAGCTGCGTAGTAAGATAAATCGTCTACACCTTGATTTCCAAATGTATCTATTTGATTTACAGAACCTGCAACTTCAAATACAAATCCACCACCAATGTAACGAGCTACAGAAAGTCTCGAAACAGAAGGAAGAATATTCCATTTGTCAGTATCGAAAAATCTGTCTCCAAATTCTCCTCCGGCAATACCGTTACCAACCATTCCTGGAGTGTCGTCACCAGTACCGTAATAGTTAACCGCATTTACGCCAATACCAATGGCCCAAGGGTTATTTTCGTCTTGTGCTTGCATTGAAGAGAAGCCCAAAACAAATAATGAAGCTAATAAAAATCTGCTAAGATGTTTCATATTTGTTGATTTAGTTTTAAGTTTTAATTGAAGCAAAAGTATGTGCTAATTCGATATTAACAAAGATAAAATTAATAAAGTTTTCTTAATTGAGCGCTATATCCACTGCATTTAGAGGGTTTTTATCTGTTTTAAATACTAATTTATACGTTTTTTACTACGTTTTCACTCTAAGTTATTTGTAAAATATCCCTTAAATTATTATAAAATATTAAAACATTTAACAATTAAAAAATCAGCATCCTTTTTTAAATCACTTTTAGTTCTTTTCCAACTTTTATAAATGCTGCAATAGCTTTGTCTAAATGTTCTCTTTCGTGGGCTGCAGATAATTGTACTCGTATTCTAGCCTTATCTTTTGGAACAACAGGAAAAAAGAAGCCAATTACATAAATTCCTTCTTCTAATAATTTATCTGCCATATCCTGAGATAATTTTGCATTATACAGCATTACCGGTACAATTGCAGAATCCCCATCTATAATATCAAATCCTGCAGATTTCATTTTCTCTTTAAAATACTGAGTGTTAGCTTCTAATTTATCTCTTAAGCTGGTATCGTTCTTCAGCATATCAAATACTTTGATAGATGCTCCTACAATAGATGGCGCTAAGGAATTTGAAAACAAATAAGGTCTAGAACGCTGTCTTAAAAGATCTATGATCTCTTTTTTACCGGTAGTGTAACCTCCCATTGCTCCTCCTAGTGCCTTTCCAAAAGTTCCGGTAATAATATCTATTCTTCCCAGAACTCCTTTTTCTTCCATAGTTCCAATCCCTGTTTTTCCAATAAATCCAGTTGCATGGCATTCATCTACCATTACCATTGCGTCATATTTATCTGCGAGATCACATATTTTATCTAGTGGCGCAACCAAACCATCCATAGAGAAAACACCATCTGTAACTATCAATTTGAATCTTGTCCCTTTTTCGTTGGCAGCCTGAAGTTGTTTTTCCAGATCTTCCATGTTTCCATTTTGATATCTGTAACGAGCTGCTTTACACAAACGAACTCCATCTATAATAGAGGCGTGATTTAAAGAATCTGAGATTATTGCATCTTCTGCTGAAAGTAATGGTTCAAATATTCCTCCATTAGCATCAAAACATGCTGCATAAAGAATCGTGTCTTCAGTCCCGTAAAAATCGGCTACTTTTTGTTCTAGTTCTTTGTGAATATCCTGAGTTCCACAAATAAAACGCACACTAGACATTCCAAATCCATGAGTATCCATAGCGTCTTTTGCTGCTTGGATCACTTCTGGGTGAGAAGAAAGACCTAAATAGTTGTTAGCACAAAAGTTAATAACTTCTTGTCCTGTAGATATTTTAATTGCTGCTCCTTGGGGAGAAGTAATTATTCGTTCCTTTTTATAAAGCCCATTTTCCTTGATCTCTTTTATCTCTGCTTGTAAATGTTCTTTTATTGATCCGTACATAATTTCATTTTTTTTCAAAAATAAACATCTTTTAAACAACTGCGATGTTCACTTCCGTATTAATATATATGAGTATTTTCTTACTAGTTTTATATCCCATTTCACTAAGGATGTTTTCGTATTGCTCCATTTGTAGTTTATGGGAATTCTGGAAAGCTCCGGTTTTATAATCTATTATAGTAACTAAATTGTTTTTTATATTCAATCTGTCTGGGCGTAATACATCCCCCTTTGGGCTTAAAATATTGCGTTCTTTAATTACAATAGCTTCGGGAATAAAATATTCGCTGAGTTCTGGATGCTGGATGACTTCTGAAACTGATTTCTCTAAAGTTTTCATTTCTTCTGAATTAAGCAATTCTTCTGAAGCAAACTTTTTAATAGCAGCCGGCATATCTTCTATTGTATTTATTTCTGAAAAGATATCGTGATACAAATTTCCAGTAATAATAGCTTTTTCCTGAAGCGAATCCCACATCACACCAGATTTAGTCATTATTTGAACTGCATTATTTTGAGTGGAAGAAGAGTGAAATTTTGTATTCTGTACATTAAGCGAAGCTTTTTCCTTGGAATATTTTTCGATTTTATTAGAGCCAAATTCGTAGGTGCCACTGTCACTCCAAAATTGTTTGGATTTTAAATAATTAATTAAAAGTCCAGAAACCTTATTTTCATTCACTTCTCCTTTTGCATTTACATCCAAATTAGAAATTATATATAATTGTTGGGAAGCGCGTGTAAATGCTACATATAAAACATTAATACTATCAAATTCCGTTTTATCTAAAAGTTCCTGATATACATTTGCTTCAGACACTCCCCAATCTAACATGCTTTTGGATGTTTTTAAGTATCCAATGGGAATATCATTAAGTCCTTCAGGCAAATCTAGCCAAATGGACTCTCGAGAAACATCTTGTAAAGCTGAATTGGCAAAAGGGTAGATCACCACCGGAAACTCCAAACCTTTAGATTTATGAATTGTCATTATTTGCACAGCATCGTTAGATTTTGGAGCAAGGATGCTTAATTTTTCACTTTTTTGATTCCATAGTTCTAAGAATTCAGATATACCCAAAGTCTGATTGTTTAGAGAATCAAACACAAAATCTAAGTAGAACTGAAGGTAAGCATCGGAATCTTTAATTAGAGAAAAGCTTCTAATAATATATTCGGCAGACTCATATATAGAATGCACTTGTAATTTCTGGAAATCGAAATAAATATCAAATTCTGTTAACCAGCTAAAAAAGTCTTCATGTTCCTTTTCTAGATTTTCCAGAATCAAACTATAAGCATCTTGGATTTTTAATCTTTCAGCAAGATAATTCAGCAACTCCCATTTTATATTTTTATCCTTCGGATTCAGAGAAAAAACAAATAAATTATTGATAAAACGGACTTCGGGAGAGTTTGAGACCAATAAAGATTCCGAAGAAATAATGGACACTCCTTGCTCATTTAAATAATTTGCAATAGCAAAACTTTCTTTCCTGGTTCTTGTTAATACACAAATGTCACTCCTAGAAATTCCTTGCTCGTCTAGATCTTTAATAATCTCTAAAGTTTTTTCAGGATGAAGTTCCATTTCCTCTTCTTTATTATTAGACTCTAAAAAGGAAATATTTACATAGCCGCCAGATTTCTTGATAGCTTCTTGTGAACTATTTACAAAAAGATCTTGATAGGTTTCATTTTCGAATTTATTTGAAAGGTATTGAAAAAATGAATTATTGAATGCAACCACTTCTGGTGCACTTCTGTAATTAAAAGGAAGATCTATTACTTCCTTATTTACTTGAAAGGGATTTTCGGTATTACAAAGCCCTATAAATTGCTCTGCTTTCCCACCCCTAAATCGATAAATAGATTGTTTTGCATCGCCCACCAATGTAATATTGGCAACAGACTCACCTATTTGTTGTTCGGTATTTAAATTATGATCTGCCAGCGGAATAATATTGGACCATTGCATTTCTGAGGTATCCTGAAATTCGTCTATAAAATAATTTTTATAGCGCTCTCCTAAACGTTCATAAATAAAAGGAACTGGTTGATTATTTATTTCTTTGGCAATAGTTGGGTTAAAATCGGATATTAAAACGAGGGATCTTTCTTTTTTAATGTTTTCAATTTCATGGGAGATCTCACTTAACAAAGAAAGCGGAATAATGTTTTTGTCGATGGCTTTTAGGTAATCTCTTTTTATAACTGCTTTTTTAGAATCATTAAAAAACCTAGCAATTGTGGTTTGGTGTTGGTCTAAAAGGGCTTGTTTGTCATCATCAACTCTTTTTGGATATAAAGGAAGGTCTTCGATATTTTCCTGCCACTTGGCTCCATAAAGATTATTAAAATTCTTTGTTTTTAATTTGTTAAAATATTTAAAGAGATACCCGCCATTGAAATCTTTTTCAGTAAGATTGAAGTCAGTGCATAGTTTAAAAAACTTATCGGTAGAATCTTTAATATCTTCTTCTACTAAAATAATAGCAAGTTTTATTTTTTTAGAAAATTCAGTGAAATCCTGAAGGCTTTTCCCTTTTAATTGTTGAATATTCTCTTGCTGATTCTCTCGGATTAATAATTTAGAGAAAGCGAAAAGGTCCCTGCTTATATCCCAACTTTTATCATCGTCGGTTTTGTCTAAAGTATATTTTAATAGAACCATTGTAAGGTCCTTATCTTCTCCAGACCTATTTATAAGTCTATCTACAGCTTCCTGAAGAATAAGATCTAAATTCATCTCCACTTCAAAATTCACGGGAATACCAAGATCTTTGGCAAAAGTCCTAATTATTTTATGTGTAAACCTGTCTATGGTGGAAATATCAAAGGCTGCATAATTATGAAGTATGTTCTTCAAGATCTTTTTAGATCGTACCTTGATTTCTTCTTTTGTTAAAAGTGTTTCTTTGGTAAGAATCTCTAAAAGAGTTTTATTTTCTGCAGCTTCATCTTTAGTTAAAGAACTTAGCCCATTTATAACTCGAGATTTCATTTCCCCAACGGCCTTATTTGTAAAAGTAATCGCGAGGATATTTTTGTAAGCATCCTCTCGGCTACTTTTTAATAGAAGCACTAAATAATCTTTTACAAGTGTAAATGTTTTACCGGACCCGGCAGATGCGTTATAAATTGTAAATGTGTTGGGATTGCTCAACTAAAAAGGTTTAGAGATGTATTTGGCCACTAAAATAAAGGAATATGATAATAAAAACTTAGCAAGAGCTAACAATCTTTAAGTAATTTATAACAGAAAAATATTTAGATTAAAATCCTTAATGCCTAAATTTGAAACTCTTGAATAAATACTAACTAAAAAAAACATATAATTATGGCTTTCGAATTACCGAAATTAAATTATGCTTTTGATGCATTAGAACCACATATAGATGCTAAAACAATGGAAATCCACCATGATAAACATCATGCAGGATATACAAGCAAATTAAATGATGCTATTGAAGGAACCGATAATGATGGGAAAACCATCGAAAACATCCTGAAAAATCTTGATATGACTAATAAAGCCATTCGTAATAACGGTGGTGGATTTTATAATCATAGATTGTTTTGGGAAGTAATGTCTCCAGATGGAGGAGGGAAACCTGAAGGAGAACTAGCAAAAGCAATAGATTCTGCCTTTGGTTCTTTTGATGCTTTTAAAGATGAATTCTCTAAAGCAGGTGCAACTCAGTTTGGATCTGGATGGGCATGGTTATGTGTTCATAAAGGTGGAAAAGTAGAAGTTTGTTCTACTCCAAACCAAGACAATCCATTAATGCCGGAAGTAGGATGTGGTGGAACACCAATCTTAGGGATGGATGTTTGGGAGCATGCTTATTATTTAAAATATCAGAACAAGAGACCAGATTATATTAATGCATTTTTTAATGTTATTAACTGGAAAGAGGTTTCTGCTAGATTCGCACAAGAAAAAGAAAAATAGATCTTGTTATATAAAATGAAAATGGCCGAGGAAACTCGGCTTTTTTTTTGTTCACTATTGCGCATAAAAAAAGGTGGATGAGAATCCACCTTTTTTTGCCCCAAATCTACCATGAACTTAACCTACTTATGCTATGGCTTTGCTAATATATATAAATTCTTAGGTCGCACAAACACTTTTAGATAAACAACCCAGATATTAGTTAAACTACCCAATATTGAAGTTTTCAATTTTTTTGTTAAGGAAAATTCTAATAAGATCTTCCTTCATTTCCTTCGTAAAAATTTATAAAAGCCCTGTTAACCACGCGATTACCTCCAAAAGTTGGGTAGTCTCCGGTGAAATACCAGTCTCCCAAATGCTTAGGACAAGCTTTATGAAGATTCTCTACCGTTTGGTAAATAATTTTCACTTTGGTTTTTACTTCTGGCTCACTTAGCAGCTCTGCTATCTTATCGGAAATTTCTTGATCTGTAAATGGTTCATAAATTTCTTTCACGAAATTCTTTACATCTTTATCTTCTAAATGCTCCTGTAATTTGCATTTTTTGTAAACTTCTTCTATAAGATCGTATTTATTAGCATCCTTTAAAAGTTCTAATGCTGCTCTAAATGCCACTAGACCTTCAAGCCTAGCCATATCTATCCCGTAACAATCTGGATATCTTATTTGTGGGGCAGAGGACACGATTACTAACTGTTTCGGATTTAAGCGGTCGAGCATTTTAATGATACTCTTTTTAAGGGTGGTTCCTCTCACAATACTATCATCGATGATCACTAAGTTATCTTCGGGTTTTACAACTCCATAAGTAACATCGTAAACATGCGCTACAAGATCATCTCTGCTGCTATCTTCAGTGATAAAGGTTCTAAGCTTTACATCTTTAATAGCAACTTTCTCTGTTCTTAATTTATAAGCCAAAATTTGCTGAAGTCTTTCATCTGTAAGATTTTCTTTTTCAGAAAGAATTGTTTCATTTTTTTGCTTATTCAATTCGTCTTGAGCTGCTTCCACCATTCCGTAGAAAGAAGTTTCTGCAGTGTTTGGAATAAAAGAGAAAACGGTATTAATGGTGTCGTGATCTATGGATTTTAATACTTCTGGCATCAAAAGACGACCAAGCATTTTGCGCTCCTTATAGATTTCGGCATCACTACCTCTAGAAAAATAAATACGCTCAAAAGAACAAGCTTTCCTTTCTAATGGCTCTAAAATTTGTTTTATGGAAACTTCCCCACCCATTTTAGTGATAATGGCATGTCCAGGCTCTAATTCTTTTACATCTTCAAATTTTACATTGAATACTGTTTGAATTACAGGTCTTTCTGAAGCAACTACAACAACTTCATCATCTTGGTAATAATATGCAGGTCGAATTCCTGCGGGATCTCTAAGTACAAAAGAATCTCCGTGGCCTAATAAACCAGCCATTGCATAGCCACCATCCCAGTTTTTTGCAGACTTA
>Ga0209309_10002363_pt1 | contig 17267 bp, 16 predicted proteins | sample COGITO_mtgs_1204_2_FD_184807 | JGI IMG/M metagenome (GOLD analysis project Ga0209309, IMG submission 184807) | Pelagic marine microbial communities from North Sea - COGITO_mtgs_120412 (SPAdes) (version 2) | ecosystem: Environmental > Aquatic > Marine > Epipelagic ... | reverse complement strand
AGAATACGCCAAAGACATTAAGGAAATAACCGATCTTGGCGTTGAAGTGGCGATAGTGATTGGTGGCGGAAACATTTTTAGAGGCGTTGCTGGAGCCATGCAGGGCATGGATCGCGTTCAAGGCGATCACATGGGCATGTTGGCGACCGTTATCAACGGTTTGGCCCTTCAAAATGCCTTAGAGGATGCCGATGTTAAAACCAGACTCCAAACCGCTATAAAAATCAACGAAGTTGCAGAACCTTTTATACGACGCAAGGCTATGAGCCATCTTAACAAAGGTCGTGTGGTGATCTTTGGCGGTGGCACGGGAAACCCATATTTTACTACAGATTCCGCAGCAGTTTTGAGAGCCATTGAGATAGAAGCCGATGTGATTTTAAAAGGCACTCGTGTAGATGGCATCTATGACACAGACCCCGAAAAAAACAGTAATGCGATTAAATTTGACCATATCACGTTTGAAGACGTTTTAAGAAAAGGACTCAAAGTGATGGATACTACAGCCTTCACTTTAAGCCAAGAAAACAAATTGCCAATCATTGTTTTTGATATGAACAAAAAAGGAAACTTGCTCAAGGTCGTTTCTGGTGAAAATATTGGCACCAAAGTGAATCTCTAAACATTTAACAGAAATATTTATCTTTGCATCGACAATTAGCGCTCAAAAATTAAAGTTTTAACACTATGAACGAAGACATTCAATTTATAATAGACTCAGCCAAAGAGTCGATGGATAAAGCTCTAACGCATCTTAAACATCAATTTTTAAACATTAGGGCGGGTAAAGCCAGTCCTGCCATGTTGGGAAGTGTAATGGTAGATTATTACGGTTCAAAAACACCCCTGGCTCAAGTAGCAAATGTGAACACGCCAGATGGTAGAACGATTACGGTTCAACCTTGGGAAAAAGGGATGTTACAAGAAATAGAACGTGGCATCATGATTGCCAACCTTGGCTTTAACCCCATGAACAATGGCGATACCATTATTATTAACGTACCGCCTTTGACCGAAGAACGCAGAACCACACTTTCAAAACAAGCCAAGGCTGAAGCTGAAGATGCCAAAATTGGAATTAGAAATGCCAGAAAAGATGCCAACAACGAGATCAAAAATCTAGAAGACGCGTCTGAAGATCTACAAAAAAATGCTGAGATTGATGTACAACAGATGACGGATCGGTACGTAAAACAAGCTGATGACATCTTTGAAGCTAAAGAAAAAGAGATTATGACCGTTTAATTATTGAGCGACAATCACATGTCGCTTTTTTTTTATTTTCAATTAACTCACTCCCTCTTTTAATGCGCAAGTCTCTTTGTTTTCTTTGGATGTTGCTTCTGTCTTGTGCTATCCATTCACAGGTACCTACTACCGAAATAGACACGCTTGGTGTTGAAAAGGATTCTTTGGGCAAATCCAGATACCTCAAACAATTGGGCAATGGGTATTTCCCTACGAAATTTCTCGATATTGATCTTAGGTATCTGGTAAAATTCAATCAATACGAGGGGTTTCGTACAGGTCTGGGTGGGGTGACCAATGATGAATTTTCAGAAAAATACCGCATCAACAGTTATGTGGTGTATGGGTTTCGAGATCATCGCTTTAAATACCGTATTGGTGGCGGTTTTAGAATCAATGGTCCAACAAACACCTGGCTCAATCTCGCATATACTGATGATCTGCAGGAAACTGGAAGTTCGGAGTTTTTGACCGATAAACGCTTTTTCTCTTTTTTTGAACCCCGACTACTCAACATTAATCTGTTTCATAAACACATTACCAAGGCCATTTCGCTGGAGCATACCTTTACGTATCACCTTTTATCTGAAACGCAGCTTGCGGTAAGCAAAATTGACCCTACTTACGATTATAGCTTTAATACTGACGGAAAGAATTATAAAAAATGGGACATTTCTACCGCCAAACTGTCTTTACAATGGAGCCCGTTTAGTGTAGAACCTATTAAACAAGATGATAATATTGTAGAGAAAAAGGACGGGTATCCTAAATTTACCTTACAATTAACCCAGGCCTTCAAAAATGTTTTGGGAGGCGATTTTAATTTTTTTAAGGCTGATTTTAGAACCATCCATCAAATTCAATATAACGAGGCGTCCTTTACCGAACTTACCCTAGGCGGAAACATCGCCACCGGTAAAACGCCACTTTCCCATTTGTATCATGCCTACCCCAACAATATAAACAAGGAAACCATTATCAATAGATTTTCGGTTGCGGGAATCAACAGCTTTGAGACCATGTTTTTTAACGAATTCTTTTCCGATCGTATGGCAACGTTTCAGTTGAAACATTACATAAAACCTTTTGACATTTCAAATAATTTCAAACCTCAATTGGTGCTTATTTCACGCTTTGCCTTAGGGAACATGCATGACATAGAGCGCCATCAAAACATAGAATTTGGCACCCTAAACCAAGGGTATTCCGAAGCTGGTTTAGAAATCAATAAATTATTGTTGGGTTTCGGTCTTAGTTTTGCCTATCGTTATGGAGGGTACCACCTTCCTGTGTTTGAAGATAATATTGCCTTTAAATTCACATTCAACATAAGCTTATAGTCTCAAAAACCCTGTCACACCCCTTGGTTTTGAATTCAAAAAGCTCGCCTTCCCCCTAAATAATATATCCTTAAACACAAGCCATGTCACTTGCTTTTTTTCTACCTTTGGCCTTGTCTTAAAATTTAAATATTCATAGCATTGACAACTGGATTCTGGAAGGTAGTTGCGCGTTTGATCTTGCGTAACAAAATCACCATTTTGATCTTAATTATATTGGCAACTTTATTCTTTAGTTCCCAATGGAAAAACATGCGTTTCACCTATTCTGAAGCGAACTTGTTGCCAGATGACCACGAGGTCAATCTTATCTACAATGATTTCCTAAAGATTTTTGGAGAGGAAGGCAACTTGGTTGTTCTTGGTGTCAAGGATTCTTCACTTTTTTCAGTAAAAAAATTAAACGCCTGGAACCAACTTTCGGAAGATCTTAAAGCCTTTGATGCGGTAGCCTCTGTAGTCTCAATAAAAGACCTGCAAAAGCTCATCAAAAATGATAAGGAACAAAAATTTGAGCTAGAACCCTTTATAAAGGATTCTTTAAGTTCGATGGCGCAAATTACCGATTTGGAACAACAACTGTTTCAGCAATATCCGTTTTATGACAATTTCTTGTTCAATAAGGACACTAAAACGGTTAGAACCGCCATTTACCTCAAAAAAGACATTGTAAATACTGAAGCCCGTAAGGATTTTGTGATCAATGAACTTGGCCCTTTGATCAAGAAATTTGAGACAGCGAATACCTTAGATGTTCGCGTATCGGGCATGCCCTACATTAGAACATTGAATTCACAAAATATCGTAGACGAAATTGGCTTGTTCATTGGCGCTGCCTTGTTGGTAACCTCGTTCATCTTCTTCCTCTTCTTTAGATCATTTAGAGCCACATTTATATCCTTAATCGTCGTATGTATTGGGGTCATGTGGACCTTTGGTATTCTGGGCCTTTTGGGCTATGAAATTACGGTGTTAACTGCACTCATCCCTCCATTGATCATTGTAATTGGTATTCCCAACTGTATATTTCTCATCAACAAGTATCAACATGAGGTTAAACTGCACGGTAATAAAGTAAGGTCACTGCAGCGGGTGATTACAAAGGTTGGCAACGCTACATTGATGACAAATGTGACGACCGCCTCTGGTTTTGCAACTTTTATTTTGACCGAAAGCACGCTGCTGAAAGAATTTGGTATCGTAGCATCCTTGAGCATCGTCTCTATCTTTTTGTTGTGCTTGCTTATCATTCCCATCATCTACACATTTCTGCCTTACCCCAAAGAACGCCATTTGGAACATTTAAATAAGCGTTGGATTGGTGGTTTTGTGAACTGGATTGAGCACATGGTGCGGAACCAAAAAATCGCCATCTACGGAATTTCATTACTATTGATTATCGTAAGTATTATTGGCGTGTATCAAATTAAAATCTCGGGAAGTCTTATTGAAGACATGCCTAAAAATGAAGAATTTTTTAAGGATATTCGATTTTTTGAACAAGAATTCAACGGGATTATGCCCTTGGAGATCATGATCGATACGAAGCGTAAAAAGGGGGTGATGAAATTAAACACGCTCGAACGCATTGAAAAATTAGAGGAGTTAATAGACGATATTCCAGAGTTGTCCAGACCCATCTCGGTAGTGAGCCTGGTTAAATATAGCAAGCAAGCCTATTATAATGGCAATCCCAAATATTATCAATTGCCCACACGACAAGAAAATAGCTTCATTCTTTCGTATGCCAAAAACTCGTCTGGCAATACAGATATGCTCAAAAATTTTGTAGACAGCACCGGGCAGTACGCTAGGGTGACGACGTTTATGAAAGATATCGGCACAGATAAGATGGAGCGTATTGAAGAAACCCTGCAAACCAAAATTGATAAGGAATTCCCCAAAGACCGCTATAATGTGATCATCACCGGTAAAGCCTTGGTCTTTCAAAAAGGAACCAATTATCTGGTAAAAAACTTGGCAATTTCCCTATCACTCGCCATTTTGTTGATTGCATTGTTTATGGCTTATATGTTTAGGTCATTCCGAATGATAATAGTGTCACTCATCCCCAACTTATTGCCACTGCTCATTACCGCTGGCTTAATGGGATATCTCGGGGTGCCCATAAAACCATCAACCATATTGGTGTTTAGCATCGCCTTTGGGATATCCGTTGACGACACCATACACTTTTTGGCTAAGTACCGCCAAGAATTGCAAGCCAACCATTGGAAAATACGCAAATCGGTTTTTGGCGCCTTGCGTGAAACTGGAGTGAGTATGTTTTATACCTCTATTGTCTTGTTTTTTGGGTTTAGCGTATTTACCATTTCGAGCTTTGGAGGCACGGTAGCTTTAGGGGCGCTCGTTTCAGCCACTTTGTTATTCGCTATGTTATCCAATTTACTTTTATTGCCTTCTTTATTATTGGGCTTGGAACGCAGTATCGCTAATAAGGAAACACTTCGTAAACCCACCATTAACATCATTCCTGAAGAGAATGAAGATGACGAGGATGAGGCTGGAGAAGTAAATCCGAAGCCTTCAGAAAAACATTAAAATCATTTAAATTTATATTTGTAAAAAAATTCAACACTAATGTCCTATTCAGTTGCACAATTATTAACACAAGATATTCCACTTCAACCTATAGAAATTAAGGGTTGGGTAAGAACATTTAGAGCCAATCGGTTTATTGCCTTAAATGATGGTTCTTCATTAAACAACATACAATGTGTTGTTGATTTTGAACAAACTGCGCCAGATACTCTAAAAAGGATCACCACCGGTGCAGCGGTGCATATTAAAGGAGAATTGGTTGAAAGTCAAGGCAAGGGGCAAAAGGTTGAGATTCAAGTTACGGAGATTATTATTTTAGGAGATTCGCATCCTGATGAATACCCCATTCAGCCTAAAAAACACTCCTTTGAGTTTTTACGCGAAAATGCCCACCTGCGCACCAGAACCAGCACCTTTAGTGCGGTGATGCGTTTGCGATCTTCATTATCTTTTGCCATTCACAAATATTTTAACGAGAACGGGTTTTACTACATGCACACCCCAATCGTCACAGGAAGTGATGCGGAAGGCGCTGGCGAAATGTTTCGTGTAAGTGCACTTGATGCCAAGAATCCGCCATTAAATGACGACGGAACGGTTAATTACAAGGAAGATTTCTTCGGAAAAGAGACCAACTTGACCGTATCTGGACAATTGGAAGCAGAAACTTATGCCATGTCACTTGGCAAGGTGTACACCTTTGGTCCCACCTTTAGAGCTGAAAACTCCAATACATCGCGTCACTTGGCAGAATTTTGGATGATTGAGCCCGAAGTAGCCTTTATGGATCTGGCAGGAAACATGGACTTGGCAGAAGCTTTTATGAAATCGGTACTCTCTTATTTGTTAGAACACAATCGTGAAGATCTGGAGTTTTTGGAACAACGTCTATTGGATGAGGAAAAGACCAAACCCGCAGCCGAACGTGCTGAAATGAGCCTGATTGAAAAAATAAAATTTGTAGTTGACAATAATTTTAAGCGTGTAAGTTACACAGAAGCGATTGACATTTTAAAGAACAGTAAACCCAACAAAAAGAAAAAATTTAAGTACATTATTGAAGAATGGGGTGCCGATCTTCAAAGTGAGCACGAACGCTTTTTGGTTGAGAAACACTTTAAGTGCCCAGTGATTTTATTTGATTATCCTGCCAACATCAAGGCGTTTTATATGCGCCTCAACGAAGACGGAAAAACGGTACGCGCCATGGACATCCTGTTTCCGGGCATTGGAGAAATGGTAGGTGGCTCACAACGCGAAGAACGTTTGGAAGTGCTCAAGGAAAAAATGAAGGCTCTGGATATTGATGAAAAAGAATTGTGGTGGTACCTCGATTTACGTAAATATGGTACTGCGGTGCATTCTGGCTTTGGGCTCGGTTTTGAGCGCTTAGTGATGTTTGCTACGGGTATGGGCAACATAAGAGACGTGATTCCCTTCCCGAGAACCCCACAAAATGCAGAGTTTTGATAGTTTCAGAATTAAATACGCTAGTGGAGACCACTCTATTTATTCAATAAAAACAGATTTAAAAATCCAAGTTTATATAATCATTAGACCTCACAAGATTTAAAATCTGTGAGGTCTTTTTGCATGCCACCCTAATTGCTCATTGTTCTCTTGGTGAGCTCACCCAAAAGAATCTTCACAAAACCGTTGCCATCAGCAGTTTTTTATTAATTTTACTTTTCAACTGGTTTATCTCATAACATGCTCAAACAATTTCTTCAGTTTAAACTTTCGCAAAAACTTTCGCCTCAACAAATCCAGTTGATGAAGTTGATCCAATTGCCCACACAAGCTTTTGAACAACGATTAAAGCAAGAAATGGAAGACAATCCCGCGTTGGAAAGTGGCAAGGAAACTTCAGATGAGTTTGAAGATAATTTTGAAGAGTTCGATAATTCCGAAGACGATTACAACGACAACGAAACTATTGAGGCAGAAGACATCAACGTGGATGAGTATTTGAGCGATGATGATGTACCCGATTATCGCACCAGAGCAAACAATTACAGTGCCGACGATGAGGAAAAAAATGTGCCTTACGCTGCAGGCACGTCGTTTACCCAACATTTAAATGCACAACTCAACACCTTCCGCTTAAACGATGAGGAACGAGAAATTGCAGAGTTTCTAGTGGGTAGCGTTGACGAAAGTGGTTATATCCGCAGGTCTCTAAGCGACATTATGGATGATTTGGCCTTTACACAGAACGTGTTCACGACCGAAGAAAAAATAGAAAGCGTATTGCATAAAGTGCACCAATTGGATCCTTCGGGCGTTGGGGCACGAAACTTACAGGAATGTTTAAGTATACAATTACATCGCAAGGAAAAGAACCCTGATGTAGAACTGGCCATCGATCTTATCGACAATGCCTTTGATGCTTTTACCAAAAAACATTATCAAAAGCTCATTCAAAAATTCAACATTACAGAGCTTCAGCTCAAGGATGCCATTGACGAAATTGAGCACCTCAATCCAAAACCGGGAGGTTCTTATTCAGGAAACAATCGAATAGTTGAACATGTGATTCCTGATTTTGCCATAAAAATATTAGATGGCGAATTGGAACTCACCCTTAACGGAAGAAATGCTCCAGAACTTCATGTTTCTCGCGAGTACAGCAACATGATGAAGGGTTATAAGGCTGCCAAGGACAAAAGCAAATCGCAAAAAGATGCAGTGCAATTTATCAAACAGAAGTTAGATGCTGCCAAATGGTTTATAGAGGCCATCAAACAACGACAGCAGACCTTGTTCGTAACGATGAGCACCATTATGCACTACCAAAAAGAATATTTTCTTAGCGGTGACGAGCGTAAATTAAGGCCTATGATTCTCAAGGATATTGCCGATGAGATTGAAATGGACGTATCTACCGTATCAAGAGTTGCCAACAGTAAATATGTGGACACCCCTTATGGAACTAAGCTCATCAAGGAATTTTTTAGTGAATCGATGACTAATGACCAAGGTGAGGAAGTCTCTACAAGAGAGATTAAAAAAATATTGGAAACGGTGGTAGAAAAGGAGAACAAGCGCAAACCACTTACCGATGAGAAATTGGCCAAAATCTTGAAAGAAAAAGGCTACCCAATTGCGCGTAGAACTATCGCCAAATATCGAGAACAATTGGATATTCCGGTGGCGCGATTGCGGAAAAAGATTTGATGAACAAGCTCCTAAGCAGTATTTCTTATATATTTCATCCGTTGCTGATGCCTCTTTTGGGTGTGGTTTTTTATTTTTCAAAAACACCACGTTTTATTCCAGAACCGGTCATTAAAGCGAAGTTATTTTCGACAATCATCCTCACCATTATTCTTCCGATTCTACTTTACCTCTTACTTAAAACCACCAAAAAAGTCAAATCGCTTCATTTGGAAACTATCGAAGAGCGCAGATTACCATTGTTAATGAACGGAATAATTCTGTTATTGATTTTAAATCGCGTGTTTCCTTCCAGTGAAATTCCGGAATTATATTATTTTTTTTTAGGGATTTTAATCTCCACCATTACCTGTCTCGCCCTCGCATTAATTAAATTTAAGGCAAGCATACATATGATAGGCGCTGCAGGTTTTTTTATGTTTGCAGTTGCTGTAAGCATTCACTTTAAGATCAACATCAACGGGAGTTTGGCCTTGATGTTTATCATTTTGGGTGCTATTGCAACCTCTAGATTGCATCTAAAAGCGCATACCAGCATAGAATTGGTTATTGGCTTTTTCGTAGGCTTGACACCCCAACTCATCATTCTCAAGTACTGGATGTAGTTTCGGTATTATTTTTTGTTATAGAGAATGAAGAATGATTCGCTTATAAACCATGGCCATTATTCACGATAAACAAAACGCTGTGATTAGGGAAAATTCTTTATAAAATATAGAACATTAAACCAATCTTAATGGCATTCATTCCTACTGCACCTTGTGAATCTTCCACTTTAGCTTCAGGTTTGAACATTTTATTGAGACCGTAATAGATGTGAAAACTAATATTGGAGTAGCCAGCACTCATTGTAAGACCATATTGAAATTTATTGATATCCTCTACTCCAGATAATCTTATATCACCAGCACTGCTCTTAAACTTGGTAGTGTTGTAAACAATATACCCCAACTTTAACCCAGTATAAATACGCCAAAAATCATAATTTGAAGCTGTAGAGGTGCGCCATCTAAATTCAATGGGCAATTCTACTGCATAATTTGTAAACTTATTTTTGTCATAACTGGTTTCCGATTCATTGATCACCTGATAATTTAGCTGTCCAGCGGGCTTTGAAATCAACAGGGTGTTGTTGTAGGAATTGCTAGACAGCCCAAGCCCCACACCAATCGCTACGTTACGTCTTTGATTAATGGGAAAGTCCCTAATAAATCCAAAATGGTAGCCACTAGAAAACCCAGATTGATTAACGCCATCTGGCTTATCGCCCAATAGAATGTATGTAAGCGCTGCATAAAATTGATCTTCTCTATAAAGTGGATCGATTACCTTAATGCTATCGTTCTTTATGGCATCGGCAATGGGTGGTTTCTCCTTTTGGCCAAAAACTACGCCAGAAAAAAGAAGTAGGAACAGGATTAAAAAACTGGATTTTACCATAACACAAATATAATTCAATAATTACTAAAGTTGCAGGTTATTAAAAAACAAAAAAAGCACCCATTAGGGTGCTTTTAATATATTTATTTAAAATTTCTATCGTTCCATATTGGCAGATACTTCGCCAGTACCAGTTGTATAATTGATCTTAAGTGCATTTGCCTTTCTAAGCTCTTGCTTCACATCCATCACAACTCCCATATTCGCTTTTTTATCTACTTTAAGCGACACCGTTAAATAAGGAATCATTTCCTCACGTAAGGCTGCGCGCTCCGCATTAATAAACGATTGTACATCTGTGATTTCCGCAAATTTATCATTTAATTGAATTTTGGCAGATTCACCGTACTTCTCATAGCCTTTGGCTGGTTTACCCATATAGATGTAACTAATTGGATTTTTCTTATCCAATTTTTCTACTTGGTCTGCCACTGGCAATACGTTTTCTATAAGCAGCGTATCTTCTCTCATCACAGTCACTACCATGAAAAAGAATAAAAGCATAAAAACAATATCCGGTAAGGATGCAGTGTTTACTGCTGGTAATGCATTATCTTTCTTACTTTTGAATTTAGACATTTACTGAGTTCTTTTAAGATTATTGTACTTCCGAAAGTTTCTCTGGATACTCATTTCTAATTTGATCGATAACCTCTTTCAGCTTATCCTTATTACCATTGAATTTTGGATCGCTGAAATTAGCTTCCATTTCAACAAAATTCATATCGCTAAAACCACGTTTCGGGGCTACTTCCTTTGCACGAGTATTACGTAGATCGTTATATGCTGCTACCAATTCATTTTGAACTGAAATATAGGCTGCATACGACGTTTCTCTTTCATTCTTCAAGGATATAATCGCCTTATCAGGGTTATCAGAGGATTTAGGATCCTTTAAGCCATGACAATAACTACAGCTACCATCACCACCATTATCCAAAAACGCAATGGCAGCTGCTCTCACTTCAGAAAGTTCCATCACATTTTCCTCAACAAATAATTGATCATTATTGTTGATAAGAACGGTAAAAATATTCTTTTCCTTAATTACTACATCTTCTTGATCTTCCTCAATGGGAGGAAGCTTTCTATTAATCCCCGAATCTTTGGGGATTGTAGTTGTTACTAAGAAGAATATAAGAAGTAAAAAGGCAATATCTGCCATAGATCCTGCATTCACTTCTGGTGCTGCTCTGTTTGCCATAATTTAATTTATTTACTGAACATTTTCTTAACCCCAAACACAAGCATCAAACCTGCTGCTAAAAGAATTAAGATATAAAATGCCTTGATACCCGCTTCAATTAATTGCGATTGGCCTGCTGTTAAGGTAGTGCCATCACTCAATTGTCTTGCTTCTCCAGAGGATAAAAAGTAAGCCAATACCAGCACTGCCGCAAAAACCCCTATGGATAAGAGTGCTTTTTTAAGCTTGTCTGGGTTACTCACCAAGTTAATAAGACTAAATAAAACCGCAGAAATGGTTGCAATAGCCAGAACAATGTAGGCCAATGTTGCAAAACTTGACAACACTGATTGATTAGCAACATCTGCCTCAATAGCTTCATCACCAATCATCATTATTCTTACCAAAAAGAATACTGCGATCAATCCTATTACCAAAGCAATAATTTTGATTATTTTTTGAATAGTCATATTGTTTATGATTTATTTTATAACAGTTGTAGTTCTTTTGTATTTGTATCTTACCAACAAATCCATAAGTGTGATAGACGCATCTTCCATATCGTTAACGATACTGTCAATCTTAGCAATAATATAATTGTAAAAAATCTGCAAGATAATTGCAACAATAAGACCAAATACTGTAGTCAAAAGTGCCACTTTAATACCACCTGCCACAAGAGAAGGGTTCATATCACCAGCAGCTTCAATTTTATCAAAAGCATCGATCATACCTAATACCGTACCCATGAAACCAAGCATTGGTGCCAAAGCGATAAACAAGGAAATCCAAGACACGTTCTTTTCCAATTGTCCCATTTGAACACCACCGTAAGCTACAACTGCTTTTTCAGCTGCATCTAGGTCTTCATCTGCTCTATCCAAACCTTGATAAAAGATGGAAGCCACAGGACCTTTAGTGTTTCTACAAACTTCTTTAGCTTGCTCAATACCACCATTATTAAGTGCATCCTCTACATCTTGAGTTAACTTTTTGGTATTTGTAGTCGCAAGATTCAAATAAATGATTCTTTCAATGGCAATTGCCAATCCTAAAATCAAACACAGTAATACAATACCCATAAAGAAAGGTCCACCTTCAATAAAGCGTTCTTTTACCTTTTGGGTAAATGATTCATCGGCAGTAGCCTCGTCATCTGATGCGTCTTGAAATGTTGCGGACACTGCTGTTGTGGTTGCAGTCTCAACTGTGAAAGCATTAGTACTTGCGTTTACAGTACCGAAAGCCATGATGGTTGTTATGGCTAAGATAGAAAATAGTCTTTTCATCGTTCTTGTTCTTAATTTTATTAGTTTAAGCGTTAAAGATATAAAAAAATTGTAATTAAAAAATAAAAATACAAATAGGTTCGTGCGGTAAAACGTGGTTTAGTCCACCTTAAACCCTTTTGTTTTGACGAATTTAAATAAAATGTTTTGGATTTCTAAGCACATTATTAAAAAATGTTTTGAATAGCGCTCAATTTATTCCTTTTGGACTAGTTACCAAGGCTATAACAATTTTTAAGTCCTAGGCGCTATTCGGTGTCCCAAATATCGGTTCTATAGTGCTCCTCATCGCCCTCAATAATTTGCAGATAACTTTTATACCTCGAAAAAGCGACTTCGTCTTTCTCCAAAGCTGTTTTTACTGCGCAATGGGGTTCTTCTATATGTAAACAATTATTGAATTTACACTCTTGCTTAAGGGCAAAAAACTCTGGGAAATAATTGCCTACCTCTGCTTTCTCCATATCTACAACACCAAAGCCCTTAATGCCTGGAGTATCAATAATTTTAGCTCCAAAACTGAGATCAAACATTTCGGCAAAGGTTGTGGTGTGCTGTCCTTGCTGGTGTTGATTTGAAATCGCCTTGGTCTTTAGATCCAGACCGGGTTCTACCGCATTAACCAAAGTAGACTTTCCAACGCCAGAGTGGCCCGCAAACATGCTTACCTTCCCTTTCATTAAAGTTTTTACCTGCTCCACATTTTTACCCGTTTCTGCAGAAATCCCTATACACTCGTAGCCAACTTTTCTATACACATGTGCCAAGTATCGTACTTCATCTAGGGTTTCGCTAGAATAGGTATCCACTTTATTGAATAGAATTACGGTTTTTACTGCATATGCTTCCGCAGTGACCAAAAACCGATCTATAAAGGTTGTAAAGGTGGGGGGATTGTCTATCGTTACCAACAAAAATACCTGATCAATGTTGGAAGCAATAATTTGGGTTTGCTTAGATAGATTAACCGATTTTCTTATAATATAATTGGAGCGATCCTTAATTTTATGAATCACGCCCGTAACTTCGTCATTGTTGGTCTCAAGCTCAAAATCAACATGATCACCTACCGCAATGGGGTTAGTGCTCTTTATGCCCTTAAGTCTAAATTTACCCTTAATTCGGCATTGATAGCTCTCACCGTCTTCGGTTTTCACGGTGTACCAACTGCCTGTAGATTTGTAAACGGTTCCTGTCATTACCGCAAAGATGCTAATTATTGCCATGTAAAACAATAAAAAAACCTTCAACAGAAGTCCATTTTATGATTCCTTTAATTGTTTAAAGGATATTAAGCTTTTCCAAATGGAGGTCCAGTGTGTTTTTTTCCTATTATACTCCAATAACATCACGTGCCCAAGTTTTGCTGGCGTAACGCTATAGCTTACTCTTCCGCGAGATTCTTGTAAGTGAATTTTATCTTCAGAGCGCTGGCCTTCATTAAACATTACTACTTTAAAAGCCAATTGGTTGCAAATGCTCTTTAAAATAATATGCCCTGTTAGATCTACAACACTAAGGGTGACTTCGGAAAAATCTGCAACAAAGTTCAAGTTAAAAACTCCATGTTTTTTAGGGTTCGGAAACAGTTTAATTTTAGAGATTTTTTTTCTAATGACAATTTCAGATGCAGTTTTAGAACTCACAACACCTGAAATGCAGCATATTGAGCAAATGTTAATGCGGTATAAAAAATCACGACATTATTTACTGAGGGAGATGGCATAAAAAAGCCTCAAATTAATGAGGCTCTTAAAACTTATCCGTTAATAATCTTTTCTTGATGGTTAATCGATTCTTGGTGAATGGCCTTAAACACACGCAATATAAATTCTTCACTGAGTTGCTTTTCTTCGCCTTGAAGAATCATTTTTCCTAAAATCTCGTTCCAACGTTTGGTTTGCAGTACTGCAACATTTTTTGACTTTTTAAGTGCCCCAATTTCTTCGGCCACCTTCATGCGCTTGCCCATCATTTCTATAAGTTGATGATCTACCACATCAATTTGGGTTCTTAACGTATTCAATTTATTGTTGAACTCTGCACCTTCCGCAGTCGCTTTTTTAATTTTTAAATCCTTGGTATATTGAATCAACACTTCGGGTGTGATTTGTTGTGCAGCATCGCTCCAAGCATTGTCAGGGTCGTGGTGAGTTTCTACCATAATTCCGTCGTAATTAAGATCTAGGGCAGTTTGGCACAGATCAAAAATAATATCGCGACGCCCTGCAATGTGTGAAGGATCCAATATTAAAGGCAAATCTGGAAAGCGATTTTGAAGATCAACTGCAATTTGCCATTCTGGATTATTACGATATCTCGTTTTTTCATAGGTTGAAAACCCTCTGTGAATCACCCCTAAATTTTTAACATCGGCAGTATAGAACCGTTCAACCGCTCCTAACCACAATGCCAAATCTGGATTTACAGGATTTTTAATAAGAACCGTTTTATCGGTACCCTTTAAAGCATCGGCTATGTCCTGTACAATAAATGGACTTACGGTAGTTCTAGCGCCAATCCAGAGAATATCCACATCATGCTTTAAAGCCAAATCCACGTGATTGGCATTGGCTACTTCGGTAGTAGTTAACATCCCTGTTTCTTCCTTTGCTTTTTGCAACCATTTTAGGCCCAATGCACCTACACCCTCAAAATTACCGGGACGGGTTCTGGGTTTCCAAATACCTGCGCGCAACACCGTAGCATCGCTGTCTTTAAGTTGGTGTGCAATCTTTAGCACCTGCGCTTCGGTCTCTGCACTGCAGGGTCCCGCAATCACCAAGGGGTGATCTAAACCGAACTTATCTAACCAGCCTCTCAATTCTTTCTTGTTTTCCATAATCTTCATTTTAATTTCTAAAATTTAAATGCACCCCTTCTTTTTTACTTTTGGATGGCATTCTTATTTTAGTTTGTTGTTTGATTGCCTTTATTGTAACCCCTTCAAAATCTCTTTTATATGATTGGTATTTTTCATTTCGTTGTAAATTCCTTCAAAATCATCGGTTTCCATATAATGTTTGAATTGTTTGAGGTTGGCAATATATTCGTCCAAGGTCTCAATGACGTTCTCCTTATTTTGTTTGAAAATAGGCGTCCACATATTGGGCGAACTTTTTGCTAAACGCACGGTGCTCTCAAAACCACTCCCCGCCATATCAAAAATATCGCGCTCATTGCGTTCTTTATCTATCACGGTCTTTCCCAACATAAATGAGGAAATATGTGACAAATGCGACACATAGGCAATGTGCTTATCATGTGCACTTGGGTTCATGTAACGAATGCGCATCCCTAAATTCCCAAATAACTGCAAGGCTATTTCTTGAAGCTTAAAAGCGGTTTTTTCAACCTCACAAATAATGTTGGTCTTATTGGTAAATAGCTCTCGAATGGCAGCTTTTGGCCCTGAGAACTCCGTTCCCGCAATAGGGTGCGCTGCTAAAAAATTACGCCGACGTGAATGCGCTTCAACAGCTTTACAAATGGGTTGTTTAGTTGAGCCTACGTCAATAACCAAGGTAGCGTCACTGATATGATCTAACACCCTTGGCAATTCAATCACAGCCACATCTACAGGTATTGACAGGATAACCAAATCGGCATTTATTAAACCCTCTATGTCGCCCGCTTTATCGATAACTTTCAATTGAAGCGCTTCGGTGATATGATGGTCATTGTTATCGATCCCGTGAATCGTAGCGTCTGGGTATTTGGCCTTGATGTCCAAGGCCATGCTTCCGCCAATTAATCCAACACCTATTATATATATCTGTTTCATTTTAACTGAGTCGCTTTAAGGCTTCTTCCAATTCCTCGATTTCCGCGCAAAGCGAAATGCGGATATAGCCGATGCCATTACTGCCAAAAATGGTGCCTGGTGCTATAAAAACGGACCGTTCTTCCAGAATCAAATCCACATAGTCTTCTGCATCAATGTGCTCGGGTAATTTTGCCCAAACAAACATGCCCGTAGCACTTTTATCATAAGTACATTTTAGCGCATCGGCGATTTGCCAAACAATCTGGCGACGTTTTTCGTAAACACTGTTCAAACTGCCAAACCATAATTCGGAACATTCCAAAGCCTCAATGGCACCGCGCTGAATGCCTAAAAACATGCCCGAATCCATATTGCTCTTTACTTTGAGAATTGCCTTGAGATAGTGTTCATGCCCCAATACCATGCCCACGCGCCATCCCGCCATGTTAAAGGTCTTGCTTAAGGAATTAAGTTCCAAGCAGGTCTCTTTAGCGCCCTTGTATTTTAAAATGCTCCGCGGAAAAGGGTTGAGCACAAAACTGTAGGGATTGTCATTCACCAACAGGATGTTGTTACGCCTTGCAAAAGCAATCAAATTGTCGAATAATTTGTTGGAGGCTATCGCTCCCGTTGGCATGTGTGGATAATTGACCCACATTAACTTTACTTTTTCCAGTCCGTTTTTCTCCAGAGTCAATAAATCAGGATGCCAGTTATTAGAGGCTTCCAAATCATAATACACTGGTGTTGCGCCTACCAAATTGGTCACTGAAGCATACGTGGGATACCCCGGATTTGGGATAAGCACTTCATCACCAGGATTTAAAAATGCCATAGAAATATGCAAAATCCCTTCTTTACTGCCCATTAAGGGCAATATATTTTTTGAAGCATCGAGATGCACGTCAAATTGCTTTTTATAAAAACCCGCAATCGCCTCGCGCAACTCGGGCGTGCCTTGATAACTTTGATATTTATGGGCTGAAGGATCTTCAAACGTCTCTACCAAACCATTGAGCACCCGCTCTGGCGGATCTAAGTCTGGACTCCCAATGCCCAAATTGATAATGGGACGTCCCTTGGCCTTTAAAGCTGCGACTTCCCTAAGTTTCATTGAAAAATAGTATTCTTCTATATGCGCTAATCGGTTGGCAACACTAATCATAAACGTGCGTTTTTATAAGCTCCCAAAACTTTCATATCCTGGGCCATGAGAGAGACGATGGCTTTGGCCTTTTCAAAATCTACATAAGACTCAA
>Ga0209309_10002358_pt1 | contig 17285 bp, 7 predicted proteins | sample COGITO_mtgs_1204_2_FD_184807 | JGI IMG/M metagenome (GOLD analysis project Ga0209309, IMG submission 184807) | Pelagic marine microbial communities from North Sea - COGITO_mtgs_120412 (SPAdes) (version 2) | ecosystem: Environmental > Aquatic > Marine > Epipelagic ... | reverse complement strand
CAAATGAGATGTTCTTTGATGACGACGGCGTAGGTAATCTTCGCATTTACTATTTGGTGAGTGGAGTGAGAACATATTTTTCATCTGCAGCTGGAACTGTTGATTATGCAACTGGTTTGATTTCAGCAAGTCCTGTTTTCATAACTACAATATCTAATGTAGACGGTAATATATCATCTGCGATTAGATTTACTGCTATTCCATCGTCTACTGATATTGTAGGTAAAAGAAATCAGATACTTGAGATTGATACACTTAACACAACAATTGGTGGTAATCAAGATACCATTGCAGTTAATAGCGGAGGTGGTAGTTCTACATTTACTACAACCCCTAGTATCGCATCAACGTCGAGTTATTAATCATGCCTCCTTTTGACATGTCTTGGACCCCAACTCTAGAAAACAAACTCAGCACTCAGATTGATGGTCAATTACCCGACTTCATTGCTGAGGACCATCCGAAGTTTTCTAGATTTCTAAAACACTATTATCAGTTTCTTGAAGCTGGTGAACTTAGAGTTGATGTTAACATCGACAACATTCTATTAGAGATTGAGACATCTACCAATCTTCTTAGTGAAGATGGAACTCTTGTTGTTACAGAAATTGGTTCTGGTTCAACAGGTAAGTTTGCTGAAGGTGAGACAATCAGGGGCGGTACATCCAATGCAACGGCAACTGTTCTTGTAGAAGACCTTGGTAATGAAAACCCAAGACTGTTTATATCTTCCCAACAGTTGTTCGAAACTGGTGAGACTATAACTGGTGCAACCTCTGGTGCGTCTGGAACAGTATCGCAGTATCGTGCAAATCCCGTACAGAATATTCAACAACTGTTGGCTTATGCTGACATCGATAATACTATCTATGACTTTCTTGAAGAGTTTCGTAAATCCTTCATGGAGGGTATTCCGTCAAATCTTGCTACGGGGATTGATAAGAGAAATTTAGAAAAACATATTCGCGAGCTGTATCGCCGGAAGGGTACGAGAGAGGGTGCAAAACTCTTTATGAAAATTCTTCTGGATGAGAATGCAGAAGTGTTCTACCCCAACCAATATATGTTAAGAACCTCTGATGCTGATTGGGACAAACCAACAGTTCTTCGTTGTTCGACAGTTGGTTCATCTGTTCCTAGTGAAATTATTGGACAATCTATTACAGGACAGGACTCGAATGCAACTGCTCTTGTTGAAGACATTACAGTTTTTACAGCCGCCGGTGGTATATCTTATATTGAAGTTCAGATTTCAAATGTGGTAGGATCGTTTCAAGTTGATGAGACTATCTATGCAACGTCCTCTGTACAAGATGTTCGTTTTAACTTTATTGTTAGGCAGATAAACACTACAGTATCTATTACAAATGATGGAACACTGTATCAATCTGGTGACGCGATTGATTTGGACGCATCTATTTTGATTGGTAGTGGTGATGTTTCTGCAACTGTTGGAGACATTCAGACGGGCTCGGTTTCTGGTGTTTTGGTTGATGATGCTGGTACTGGTTATGAAATAGGCGACCTTGTAGTATTCACAGACAATGGCAATGAGGTTGGTTTTGTTAAAGAAGCAGAAGCACGAGTTACTACTATTCATGGTAACATTGTTGATGAAACAGATAGTGATATTATTCTACAAGAAGATGGTACAAATCAATTTATAGAATTATTTAACTTTCAGTTGGAAGAAGGCACTACTGTAGGTGAGGAACCCTATGCAGTGTTTGGTATTGATAGGACATACTCAAATACATCAAGTTATTACTATCCAATATATTTAACAAATTATGCTGCAACACAATCTACTATCACAAAATCGTCGGCGTTGGTAAATGGTGCGACCTTTGCATCTACAACAGTGGCGCTGGACGGAAATGCTGGTGGTACTATTATAGCGGGAATGACTGTAAGAGGAACCAGTATTGGTATTAATGAAACTGTTACGGTTATATCGGTTATAAGTCAGAGTTCAATTACACTGTCCAGCGCACAGACACTTCTGGACAATGAAACTCTGGTATTTGAGACTACACCAACAGCAGTGAGAGAATATGAGTTCCTAGAATATCCCGGCATCACCTTTTATTCACCTACTGCATCCACCGCCGCTGCACAGGCGTCATATGTCAGCACTACCTATACTCTTTATGGTGGCAACTTCAATCATCTTGCAGATCAGTTATATAGTGAGTCTGGTAATGTTGCAAGTTACACCGATGGTATAAACACAGAGGCTGTTCTTGGTGATCGTTTGCAATCTGAATTTGCGGTTAACCAAACAAGTGTAGACACAAATCGTTATGACAATGAAGGGTTTATGTTAGAGTCTGGTTCTGGTGACATTACCAAGGTTACTGTGAATAAAGGTGGTCAAGGTTATTCATTGTTACCGACTGCGACAGTAATAAGTCAGTATGGTGCAAATGCCAAGGTCTTTGCAACAACTCAAGATATTGGACGAATAGAATCTGTTAATGTAACAAATGCCGGATTTAATTATAGTGAAGCACCCACAACTGAACTTCGTGCAAACTTTCTGATTAAAGATATATCAGGAACCTTCGCGACAGGTGATGTATTAACTAATCCCGGCACAGGCACGGTAAGATCATTTGATCAGTCAACTCAAGTACTGTCTGTTTCTCTTGAAGATACGATTGCGATAGAGGGTGAACAAAATGGAAACACACCCACTGAGGGTGTGCGTCTAGAAGATTCTCTAGTCGATCAGTCTTATGTAGATGTTAATCTTATTTCTGATGCTGACCTTGTATATGGAGAAAATCTTGTTGATGCTGACGGAGACAGAATTTTAATAGATGCAATTGCTGCACGAACGGATTTCATTCTTCTGGAGGATGGATTTGGCGAACTAGTTATGGAGTTTGCCGAAACTAGGGGGTCTTTCTTTGATATAGAAAGTGGTACAGGAGATGCCGGTGTTGTAATAACAGAGGACTATGACTATATTGTTTCTGAGGATGAAGAGAATGAACTTCCGTTTGAATACGATACCCGTCAAATTAAATTTGTGCAAGAGACTTCTTCTCCCGATACAACTAAAATAAATGTTGGGGACTTTGTTGTACTTGATGCAGACTTGGTTTATGAGGAAGATTTGGTTCTTGATGCTAGTGCGGCCGATGTTGATGTTGGTGAAAAAATTCTCTTCAATGCGACAGACGCAAATGGAACAGATGATCCTAGTAATCTTATTGTCATGGAAGTTGGAACTGGGTCTGGGGTTGATGTTAACAATGAACTATTACAAGAAGTTGAACCATTTGTTAATCTGGTGTTGGATGGAACAAACTCTTCAGGATTTCATGAGACAGAAAAGATATTGTTTGAGGATGCCGGAGCAGATTATCTAAGCACTTCAACTACAATATCTACCGCAACTGCGTCTGCAACAATAATTGATGTTGATGTTGCTAAAGCATCTTTTGAGTTAGGAACAACTATTGAGAAGACAGGTTCCTTTAGTGGTATTGAAAGTCTGATAGGTGAAGAACTTGTCAGAATTCAAGACTCTTTTTATTATCAACAGTTTTCTTATGAGATACAAACAAATGCCAGTGGTAATTCGTATCTAAATGAATTGAAGAAAGCAGTTCATCCAGCTGGATTTAATGTATTCTCTAAAGTTATTCAGACAAGTTCTGTGTCTATGGCCATAACAACAACGGGCGCTAGTCTTGACAGAAATGATTACGATATTAACACCTATAGTGCTATTCTTGCATCTACGTTTACAACTCTGTTTGATGAAACTATTCAACGGCGTCTTGGTGTTCAGATTGAAGAAGAGGATGAGATTCTACTAGAGACTTCTATCATTCAGCGCGACGGTGATAAATTTATTCTTGAACAAAATAACTCTGTTGTAGATACTGGTGCTCCAAGAATGGACAGCAATGTTGATAACATGGACTCTGATATCATCACTATGGATGGCATAGGGTTGTTTGGTATCGGCATAATTACAGATACCTTCTTATTGCGATATGAAGATGAATTGTTTGCATACCCAGACTTTGAATCAATTGTTGTTGAATATGGAACTGACGCTGGTGAGTTTGGTATATTGCTCACAGAAGATTTAGATCGTATTGTTTCAGAACGTGCAGAGGTAATATCAAATAATCTTGTTCTTGATGGAACGGAAGATGGTCATCTCGAACAATCTCAGGACGATGCCGGATCAGATATTCTTACAGAAGATGGTGATTCAATTGGTCTTGAAGATGATTTGCGTGATGGTATCTCTTTCATACTTGGAGAAGACACAAGTGTGGTTGATAATCTTCTGGATGAAACAGAAGGTGAAGCTTTTGTTTATGATGGAAATGCTGACTTAAATGTAGATGTATTCTTACGACAGAATATTACAACCAAGGTAACTGCAACGGTTGATATTGGAACACCCAATGGACTTGAATTCCTTGCAACAAAAACCATTGAGAGTATTACAGGCGATGGTATTGAACTGGAAGTTGGCAGTGCTCAAAGAGGTAGTCGTTTGTTACTTACTCAAACTGCTGGTGACGGAACAGATTTAGGCGATCATATTTTATTAGAAGCCGCGGTAGATTTTAATCTAAATCAGAGTGTAACTAGCACCACTTACACATCTCTAGGATATTCTAGTAATAACTTTAGTAGAGATTCTTTGGTATTCTTTCCAAATGAGAATGATGGTCTTATTGATGACACCATCATACTTGAGGGCCAAGAGATTGGAACATTTAAACTGGAAGATGGAACAACTGTTGCAACAACATTTGGTGATGATCTTCTGTTGGAAGACTCTACTGGATTTGGTGTTGGTCAAAAAATACAACTTGAAAGGACGTTTATTGCACTAGAAGATTCATTAAACACTGGTATGCCTCCATTTGGTGTATCTGGTAACACCATACTTGATCCGTTCAATACACCATCCGATATATTTGTTAATCAAACTGGTAAATTAACTGCTGAAGACGATTATGATTTCATAGTGTTCAATACTGCGGCAGATGAGAATGATCAAATCATTCTTGAGGATGGAACTGAAACTGATTTGTACATCCAATCTGTATTAAATCCACCATTCTCAACAGATTTAACTTTTGCATCTAATAATTTAACTTTTGATGGTGGCGAAACTTTTGATATATAAAAGATATAAATAGAATAAAGGAAGAAATCTATGTCAAAATCAGTAATAGGACTCGGCGGATCAGCGAATGATGGTACAGGTGATTCTTTAAGAGCAACAGGTGCAAAAATAAATGCTAACTTCACTGAGATTTATACTCTAGTTGGTGACGGTAGTTCTTTAACTTCTGATACGGTAACACTTAATACTGCAACTCAGACCCTTACAAATAAATCACTAACAAGTCCACAGATAACCACAAGTATTTTACCAGCATCAGCTGATGGTGCGACCATTGGTAGTGCAACGAAAGAGTTTTCTGATATTTTTCTTGCAGATGGTTCTACAGTTCAGTTTGGTAATGATCAAGATGTTACGTTGACACACGTTGCTGATACTGGTCTTTTACTTAATAGTACTATGGCACTTCAGTTTAATGATGCATCACAGTTTATCAATGCACCTAGTGCTACGGTTCTAGATATTAATGCCACTGATGAAATTGAATTAAATGCTACAGCAGTTGATTTAAATGGAACTTTAGATGTTAGTGGTGATGTTACTCTTCAAGCAGATTTGGAACTACAACATGACGCCGCAGTGTTAAAGTTTGGTGCAGATGATGATGTGACTTTAACTCATGTTGCTGACACTGGACTATTGCTTAACAGCACTATGGCACTTCAGTTTAATGATGCAAGTCAATTTATCAACGCACCTAGTGCAACGGTTCTAGATATTAACGCAACCGATGAGATTGAACTGAATGCAACTCTTGTGGACGTAAATGCTAATCTTGATGTTAGTGGAACGATGACCACAGGTGGCAACATCGTTATTCCTAATGATGGTAATATCGGTTCTGTTGGTGATACAGATTCTATGGCAATTGCATCCAATGGTGTTGTGACATTCTCTCAAGCTCCAGTATTTCCTGATGGTTCCATTCCACTTGCAGACCTAGACATCGATGGTGCAACAGATATTGGTGCTGCGATTGCTGATGCAGACTTGTTCATCATTGACGATGGCGCTGGCGGTACAAATAGAAAAGTTGCTGCATCAAGAATTGCCACTTATATTGATGCTGGATTACCTAGAGGTTATCTATCGGGTATGGGATTATCAAACGCAACTGATACCGCTCATGATATTACTGTTGCAGTAGGCGAAGTAAGAGATAATGCAAATGCCGTTGATATCGTATTGGCCAGTGCGATGACTAAAAGGATTGATGCAACTTGGTCATCAGGATCAGGTAATGGTGGTTTGGCATCAGGTGTTAGTATTGCAACTAACACATGGTATCACGTTCATGCAATTGTTGTTAGTGGTAGTGTTGATATTGGTTTTGATACGAGTGTAACTGCTGCAAATCTAGTTGCAAATAATAGTGCTTCTGCATTTAGACGTATTGGAGCAGTTCTGACAGATGGTTCGTCAAATATTTTAAACTTTATTCAAGATGGAGATGAATTTATCTTTAAGGCACAGATTGTAAATATCAATGCTACAGCTATTGGAACATCAAGAGTTACACAAGCAGTATCAACCCCTCTAGGGGTTCAGACTAGAGCAATTCTTGGTTTGGTTGGTCAAGTTGCTAGTAGTAATTCTGGAGTCCGTGTCACACTTACACATCCAGACGTAACGGATGCTACTCCAACTAACCAAAATGCTAATAATGCCGGTGAAAATTCCTCTAATAACAACGGTACATTTGCTGGTGGTACACACATTGTTCTTACGAATACGAGTAGTCAGATTGCTATACGTCAGGACTTTGACTCCACCGTATCGATGAACACAAATGGTTATTACGATAGAAGGGGACAAGGTTAATGGCATATCAATCAATAGGATTAGGAACTACCGAAGGCGACGGTACAGGTGATACTCTTCGTATCGGTGGTGACAAAGTAAATGATAACTTTGTTGAAATCTATACTCTGTTGGGTACGGGTTCTGCACTGACTTCTGGTATTAGTGCAACCGCCTCTGTTGTTACTCTCGCGGGCCCATCGATTACTGGTGTTGCATCATTCGCAGACGGTAGCGTATCAGCACCATCTATTACAAACACGGGCGACACAAATACAGGTATTTACTTTGGTGCTGCTGATACAGTCAACGTCACCACTGGTGGAACCAAACGAGTCGATATCGACAGTTCTGGTTTAGATGTAACAGGTAATGTGACAGCAACAGGAACAGTAGAACCAGCTGGTGACACTGCGGCGGGTGATAATGCTGCAATTGGTTACACATCGGCCGAGGGTTTAATCCTAACAGGACAAGGCAGCACATCAGATATAACTTTAAAGAACGATGCTGACGCCACAGTATTTACAGTTCCTACTGGTACTGATGACATTCTTTTCCCTGATAGTGCTAGGATATTAATGGGTGCTAGTTCTGATCTAGAAATAAAACATACTGGTAGTCATAGTTATCTTATGGATAGTGGTACTGGCGATCTCTATGTCGCTGGTAGCACTGTTTACATATCAAACGCAGCAACTGATGAAATTGGTCTTAAATTTGTTCAAGATGGCGCAGTTGATCTTTACCATAATAATGTTGTCAAACTTGCAACAAGTGCTGCTGGTGGAACTCTCACTGGTGTTTGGGTACAGACTGCTAATATTGCTGATGACGCAGTTACACAGGCAAAAATGGCAAACGATTCCGTAGGTTCTGCTGAAATGAAAACTCTATCTACTCTACTAATAAAAAACTCAGGTGGTACAACTCTGGCAACATTCCACACAGCTGGTGCATAATGGGAGATGGTAAATGACAGTTCGAGCACCACTAAAATACGTTGATGCCAACACGCTACAAGAAATGTCCACTGCTGAAGTTACGGCATGGGTAGATCATATATGTTATTTGTATGGTGGTAGTCCGTCTGTCACTCTAACAGTTGATACTGGTTCAGCACAAAACTTGCAGGCAATGTCTGATACGAGATTACAAGCTGGTGCTGCGTCTACTAATGCATCTGCATTTGTTGCAGAAGGTACAACCGCTGAACCTGCCACTGTTACTGTAACATATGATCGCGTTGCTCAGACTTATGCAAGTGTTTCTCCAACATCAGATACGGGAACGACTTGGCCCGTGTATTTTGATTCAAGCAGTAAATCAATTATTGCAATGTCACTTGCTGATATTAAGGATACATTTTTACACCCTGCAATTGATAAGTTAATTGCCGCATCTGAGTCAGATACGACTGCTGGAACTTTTACTGTTACGACTTCTGCAACAGCTGCAACTGGTTATACTAATATTTCTACGGACGCAATATTTACTGATACCCGCGCAGATACAAGTGCATATGCGGCTAGTGGTATTCCAGAGACATTGGATCAACCAACAACGGTTACAAATTATTTTCTTCACAGAAGAAATCAGGGGAGTGACGGATTTGGAAGTTTGGCCACCCCACTGATTATTGCAGATAGCGGTCAGACACTAACCGCGCAGACAACGGAGGCTGTAATAGAAGGATTATTTTTAGAATGGATACGCGAAACTGCTTCTGAATCAGGTGATGGTTACCAAATTGTATATTCACTGGCAACATCTGGTGGTAATACAAGAGGTACTGCTATGGTTGATACGAGATTGAACGGTTCTGGTAACTATCAAACAAGACAGGTAGGTGATGACTATCGTTCACAAGAATTTCCTAACGGATCAGCAGCAACTATTACGACTTATAATTTGAGGATAACTAAGGCATAGTTGGTAATGATGTATAAATACTAATACAGATTAGAGGAATCGAACAATGACAGCAATCATAACAGAAAAATTTAGACTTCATAATGCGACACAGTTTCAAGAGTCGTTTTCTGAAGCTGCGCCAAACAAATACTATATGTTGATTGGCAAAGCAACACCATTTACTAGTGGTACAACTGGCGGTACAGATGCATCTCCACCTACACCTGCTGATGACGTATCTAATGAATATTATGTCTGGGATCAGACAATTGCAGGTAAAAATATCACATCTAGTGATGTTGCCTTTGCGGTTCCTCGCCGTGATTGGGCAAACAGCACAACTTACGATATGTATGAGGACAATGTTAGCTCTTCAAATCTGTCTACCTCTGGCGCATCTAGTATTTACGATGCGACATTTTTCTTTCGTACCTCTGCAAATCGTGTATACAAAATTCTAGATAATAATGGTGGAACTGCATATTCTGGTACTGAACCAACTTCAGAGTCCACATCACTATTTGCACAAGGTGGTTATGTTCTTAAATATATGTACACGATTACCGCAGCAGAACAAACAAAGTTCTTGACAACAGACTTCGTGCCCGTCAGTACGGACAGCACGGTAAGTGCAGCTGCAACTGATGGTAAGATTGAAAGTGTTATTGTTACTGCCGGGTCTGGATATACTGACGGCACATACTTTGTCGGAGTGAATGGAGATGGAACAAGTGCTGGAACATCTTCTGGTGCGGTTATTTCCTTTGTAGTCTCAAGTGGTGCAATTGCAAGCTTCGGTCTTACTTCTGGAACTGATACTATTGTTCATGCGGGCGGCGCTGGTTATACTTACGGAACGGTTACACTTTCAGACTCCACCGTGTTTGAGAATGCAGCATTGACAACCGCAATTGACAGCGGTGATATTGACAATGGTAGTGGTGGTGCAATTCAGATTGTGATTAGTCCAAAGGGCGGCCACGGTTTCAATGCGGTCAACGAACTTGGTGGCCACTATGTGATGTTGAACACACTGTTCATTGGTGCTGAACGTGATGACCTTCTTACGGGAAATGATTTCCGTAACATTGCGATTGTCACTGATCCAACAACCTTTGGAACATCAACAGTCGCATCAGACTCAACAATTCGTCAAACCTATGCAACAAAACTGACAAGTGTTAGTGGTACATTTACCGCCGACGAAAAGATTACACAAGCTTCAACTGGCGCGGTTGGTAGAGTGGTTGAGTGGGATTCTACAAACTCAATTTTGTATTATCAACAGGAAAGATATACCGATTATGGTACAAACTCATCTGGTGCTTATGTTGCTTTCTCTGGTGCAAATGCAATTACGGGTGCGTCCTCTAGTGCAGCAGGAACACCAGACTCAAGTGCAGATAGCGCAGTAACACTTGCGAACGGGTTTACTATCACATTTACTGACGGTTACTGTAATCCAGAACTTCAAGCAGACAGTGGGAATATTATTTACAACGAAAACAGATCACCTATCTCCCGTGCAACAGACCAGACGGAAGACATTAAAATTGTAGTGGAATTCTAATATGGCACAAAAGACAAATCTTAACGCAGCACCGTACTTTGATGATTTTAATGCAGAGAATAATTACCAAAAAATTCTCTTTCGGCCGGGTTTTGCTGTTCAGGCCCGAGAACTAACACAACTTCAGAGCGCGTTGCAACATCAGATAGAGGCCCACGGAAGTCATATTTTCCGTGATGGTGCTCAGGTTGTGCCCGGCAATTATGTGTTACAAGAATATTATTCTCTCAAACTTGCAAGCACCTTTAATGCTGAACAAGTTGATCCATCACAGTATTATAATGCAGACACTCCAGTGACAATCACCGGCGCAACAACGGGTGTTACTGCAAAAGTTGTTGGATTTAAGGCAGCAACGACAACAGAACAACCACTACTTTATGTTTCTTACGAGCGATCTGGTACTGATTTTGAAACCACAGTTTTTGCAGATGGTGAGAACATTAGTGCGAATACCACAATTACACATTCAACACAACAGTATGCAACAGACGTAGCATCTGTTACAACATACACTTCTGAATATACTGAAACTAATGGTGCAACTGCTGCACAACTTGCAAGTGCTGAGGGCCCTGCATCAAGAACGGGTCTTGCACTTCGTATTGAATCTGGAGTTTACTATATTCGTGGTTTCTTTGTTAACAATATCGCAGAGACGTTGGTTCTTAATAATTACTCAGAATTTTATACTGGTGATATTGGTTTTAATATAACAGAAACTATTGTTACACCAGAAAATGAAACATCTCTTCTGGATAATGCAACAGGCTCTAGTAACTTCGCTGCTAAAGGCGCGCATCGTCTAAGTATTACTTTATCACTAACTACACTAACCTCAACAACAGATACTACTGATTTTGTCAGGTTAGGTAGTATTGAAAATGGTAGTCTACGAAGAATTGGTAGAACGACCGAATATGCTGTTCTTGCAGATGAAATGGCAAGACGAACCAATGATGAATCTGGAAGCTACACGGTTAGACCATTCCAATTTAGAATTGAAGAATCTGTTGATACCAGTGTTGCTGGACAGGATTTTCAGGGAAATTATTCAGTTGGTGAAACAACAAGAGATAATAATACTGCTAATGAATCTTTACTTTCCTTTATTGTTTCTAGAGGTAAAGCTTATATTGAAGGTTTTGAAATTGAAAAAACTAACACTTCAATAAAAGATGTTAATAAAGCAAGAGACTTTGAGACTCTTAATGCCACAGTTTCTACCTTTGACATGGGTAATTATGCTTTGATTACGAATGTATTTGGAACACCTGATATTACAAATATAAGTGGTGAATCTACTGCATTCAAAACTATTGAATTCTACGATACAGCAAACACCACAAGGGGTTCTAAAAACGGAAATCTAATTGGTGTTGGTCGTGCGCGAGCAATTGAATATCATTCTGGTGATGCTGGTTCAAATTCAGATGCAACTGGTGCTCAATACAAGTTATATATGTTTGATATTCGTCCCTTTACCAAACTTACTTTGAGTGATACTCCATCACCAACACTTCTGGCAACACATACCAATGGTGGTGTTCTGGTAACTGGTGTAACCTCTGGTGCAACTGGATTTGTGCATAAAGACGGAACATCTTCAACTAGTGTTAATCTAACCACTGTTGTTGGTAATTTTCTAGTTGGTGAAAAAATTACCGCATCTGACTCATCTGAAACGGGCGCAATTGTTGAGAACTCAGGTAATACAGACCTTACAATACTTGCAAAGAGTACATTTAGTGTTAGTAACTTTAAACAAGTCTTTATGGAGGATGAGGATTCTGGTCAAGATTTTACTGCTGATTTCGTCACTTCAGTTTCAACAAACATTTTTGCTGACATTGTATTAGAAGAAGATGTTAATTCTTCTATTGAATTAGAACAGGCAACAGCTTCCTCGGGCCGAGTCATTCAAGAGGGATTTGATACTGATGTAGTAAAATTATTTGATGCTGAGAAAAATCGCGCACTGTTTAAATTACCAAAAAACACGGTTAAGACTCTTCTGACTGCAACAAACGATGGCGCAAGTGATACACAGTACACTCTTCGCCGTCAGTTTGTTGGAACGACAAACTCCTCTGGTGTGGTAACATTTCAAGCAGGAACAAATGAAACATTTGCATCTCATGCCGAGAAAGATTACACACTGAGTATTCTCACTGCTGGTGGTGGCACTGGTGCTCAAGGTGATGTTGTTACTCTTGACGGCAAATTGTCAGGTACAGGATCAACATCTCTTACGGTGACAGACAACACAATTTTGGGAAGTTCTGCAAAGATAAAACTCACTGCGACACTTCTTAAAACCTCCGTTATTCAAAAATCTAAAACAACAAATTTGATGAAACAAGTGAAAGTTATTTCTGGAACAACAGATGCATTTGGAACTCGACCCACTGATACAACGATCTCTCTAGGTCGCGCAGATGTATTTAATGTAGTTGCAATATTTGACTCAGAAGAAGCAAGTACGGATGCCATTGCCCCAGAAATGACACTCACTAATGCAGTTGGTACATTTGATCGTGGTGAGGAAATTGTAGGTGGAACCAGTGGTGCTAGGGCAAGAATTATCGATATCTCTTCACCAATGAGTTATGTACAAACTACTAATATTGGTTTTACATCAGGCGAAACAATTACAGGAAATCATTCTAGTGCAACGGCCACTGTCGGTACTCTTACTGAAGGTAGCATAGATATTAGAGACAAATTTTTCTTTGATGATGGTCAAAGAGATAACTTCTATGACATTTCTCGTATTGTGCGAAAAGGGTCAGCACCCGCACCTACTGGAAGACTTCTTATTATATATGATTATTTTGAACATGGTACTGGTGACCTATTTACTGTTGATTCTTATGTTGATGTTTCTGGTCAAATGGGTTATGATGACATTCCAGTATATATTGCAAATAAAGTTGATCCTGATTCTCCTGCACCAGCTGGTGAATTTGATTTACGAGAAACTGCTGACTTTAGACCAAAGGTTGAAGACATTGCCGGTGCATCATCTACACTAGAAACTGTTGATGAAATCACAGGAAACTCCTTTGATTTCTTCTCTCGTCAATATGACGGTACTGGTGCATCAACAGTTGATGTTTGCAAGCCGGGATCATTTATTCAGTCTGATTTAGAATTTTATCTTGCGAGAAAATCAAGTGTTGTGATGGACAATAGAGGTGTAATAACCGTGTTTGATGGAGCTTCATCTGAGACTCCAACGCGGCCGGACCTTCCAGATAATGTTATGATCCTTGCACATATTGACTTACCACCATTTACATTTAAACCTTCTGATGTCCAAGTTACTAGAGTTAAGAATCAAAGATTTACCATGAAAGATATTGGTTCAATCAATGAACGTCTTAAAAATGTTGAAAAACTTACCACTCTTAATCTCTTAGAAAAAAATGCAGCAGAATTTGAAGTAACCGATGCTAATGGATTGAATAGATTTAAGTCTGGATTTGTAGTTGATAACTTTAGAGGACATAGAGTTGGTGATGCGTTTGCCAGAGACTATAAAAATTCTATGGACTTTGAACAAGGTATTCTTCGGCCTACTCATATCTCTAAACCTGTAGACCTTGAGGAAAGTGTAACTTCTGACGATGCAAGAACTGGTGCTGGTTATCAAAAGACGGGTGATCTCATTACCCTACCATATACAGAAGTTGTTGCAACAGAACAACCATTTGCTAGTACAGTTGAGCGCGTTGCACCATTTCTAACTGCAAGATGGGAAGGTGTTCTATCGATTGATCCCACACAGGACAACTGGTTTGAACAAGAAATTGCTCCACAATTAATTATTAATCGTGAGGGCAACTTTGATGCGGTCGTTGCTTCTCTTGGTAACAGTATTGGTACTGTGTGGAACGCATGGCAGACAACTTGGGCGGGAGTTGTCACCCGTACGGGCGCTTTGGTGTCCGACGGGGATCAGGTGCAAGAGGCGTTTTTCCGCCGGCAGCGTCAATTCAATGCTGTCCGACAATCTAGAACTGGTACTTTTACAGAGGTTGAAGAAGAGTTTGAACTTGAGAGTCAAGGTTTTAGGTCTGTTTCTAAGACTTTGATTCCATTTACACGGGCAAAAGATATAACCTTTACTGCAAATAGTCTAAAACCTTTTACCAAACTTTATATTTATTTTGGTGGAAAGGTTGTTAACACATATGTTACGCCTGATGCATCAGGTGCATTTGGAACAACATTTGGAAGTTTCTCTGATCTTGATACTCCTGTTGCTGGTAGTACACTAATCTCTGACGGCCGAGGTGACTGTCGAGGTGTTTTCAGTATCCCTGACCCAAAGGTTTCTGGTAATCCACAATTCCCAACAGGCGATATTGAATTTATAATAACAGCTGATCCAAACAATAGACAAGTTGGTGATGGCGCAAGTGAAATTGTTACAAGAGAAACTTATGCTGAAGCATTATATTCTGCTAAAGGTATTTTGGATACTCAACAGGAAACTATTATTTCCACAAGAAATGCTATTGTTAGAACTACTGAGTTGAATGAATCAACAGAAAATTTGACAGAGCTCGCGCAAGATACCTTCACTGACGACGGCCCGGGCGATGACGCCGGGGACCCACTTGCACAAACATTTATGATCTTTGATACCAAACAATCTTCAAAAGATGAAACTGGTTTCTTCTTAACATCTGTTGACATCTATTATTTTGCAAAAGACTCTGTTTACCCAACTTGGATAGAAATTCGTAATGTGATTAATGGAGCTCCGGGCCCAAAAATTCTACCTTTTGGTCGTAAGTTGTTACAATCAGATGAGGTTTTATTATCTAATGACGGTTCTGTTGCAACAACATTTACGTTTGATTCTCCCGTTTATGTTAAGGGTGGTACAGAGTATTGTGTTGTTGTAAGAACAGACGTTCCTGATTATAAAGTTTGGATTTCTGACCTTGGTACGACAGACGCTAATGGAAATGAAATTACAGATCAACCTCATGTCGGTGTACTCTTTAAAAGTGCGAATAATTCATCTTGGTCAGCATCACAGACTCAAGATTTGAAGTTTACTGTAAGACGTGCTAGTTTTGATACATCTGCTGCTGGTTTGGTTACTTTGCAGAATCAATCGTTACCCGCCAAGACTCTTACAAACAATCCATTAGAGATGACAGATAGTAACACAGCTCTAAAAATTAATCATAAAACACATGGTATGTATTCTACGTCCAATAACGTCATTATTGATGGAGTTAAGTCTGGAGCGTCAACTACACTGAATGGTGCGCTCAGTGCAACCGCAACTTCTATTACTCTTACGAGTGGAACAAACTTTGATGATACAAGCGGTAAGTATTCCAGAGATGCGTCTAATGTGTATTACATTAAGATTGACGATGAGATTATCAGTTATACTACTATTTCTGGAACTGGTATTACAAGTGCAACTCGCGGCGCGAACAGCACAACTGCTACAACTCATGCGAATGGCGCAACTGTAGAATTGTATCAAATTCATAAAGTTCCTTTGTTTGATATTAATAAAACACATACTGCAATTGCCAATATTGGTGCAGATAGTTATACAATTGTTTTGGCCACAACTCCTGTAGTTGATGGTGCTGGTAGTACATCTACGTTTGGTGGAAGTGTTTGTACTGCAACAGAAAATGCTCAGTATGATGTTGCAACTACAATTATGGGTAGTTTAGTTCCATCCAGAACTTCTATTACTGGTGGTTTTATTACAACAAGTGGAACAAGTATAAGTGGATCAGAACAGTCTTTTGCTAAATCAACAACTACCAGAGCTCTTCCACTTAATGACAACTATTATTTTCCATCAACCAACTTGATTGCGTCTTCAATTAATGAGACAAATGAAATGGGCGGTGTAAAATCTTTGAGTGTTCCTATAACCCTATCTTCTGAGTTAGAAACGGTATCTCCTGTGATTGACACACAAAGGATGTCTGTGATTGCTGTTGCAAACGTGGTTGATAAAATTGATTCTTCAGCTGATGTTTATCCAACGACAATATATAAACCAATGACGGAACCAGAAGGTGATAATCATTCTGCGATTTACATGACTAAAAAAGTCAACCTTGAAACTCCTGCAACTTCTTTGAGAGTTCTTTTGGATATCAGCAGAGAATCTGCATCAGATGTAAAAGTAATGTTCAAAACTTTGCGTGTAGATGATGCATTTTCTTTTGATGAAATTGATTACAGGTTCTTTAATGATGATGGAACACTTGCTGGGTCAGGTGGACCAGATGTTGAAGTTCGTCCGGCAATACGAAATGAATTCCTTGAACACGAATATACTGCTGGTGTTACGGATGATGGTATTGGTAATCCTTTGGATGAGTTTATTTCTTTCCAGATTAAGATTGTTATGCGAACAACAAATCAGGCAAGGCCACCTAGAGTAAGAAATCTACGAGCATTAGCATTGGCAACATAATATGTCAGATCATCTTAAAGTTGAAGGACATGACAATTTGGTGCGAGATTCCGATAGTAAAGCAATCATAAATACAAATAAGAATGCTTATGAGGTAGCAAAGCGTCGTGCTGAGGAAGCGCAACGTCAAAGAGATGTGATGCGTGAAACTGCGAGGGAGATTAACACTCTGAAGTGCGAGATGCATGAAATTAAACATCTATTACAGGAATTGGTAAAAAAATAAATAGATATACTTGGTGATGTGCAACAAAACGAACGACGAATATATTATAAATATATTTAATGGAGAATATTGTAGATGTCATACCAAGCACTTAATTTCGGCACTGTTGTTAATGACGGCACTGGCGATACACTTC
>Ga0209309_10002347_pt1 | contig 17323 bp, 14 predicted proteins | sample COGITO_mtgs_1204_2_FD_184807 | JGI IMG/M metagenome (GOLD analysis project Ga0209309, IMG submission 184807) | Pelagic marine microbial communities from North Sea - COGITO_mtgs_120412 (SPAdes) (version 2) | ecosystem: Environmental > Aquatic > Marine > Epipelagic ... | reverse complement strand
AGAAGAAGAATAAGAATAAGGTGAAGACGATAGGCGGGAGTAAGAAGAGACGGTGATTGATTCTTTCGAGGAATGCGAATTGAACGCGTCGCGCGAACGTGTTTCAAAGTCTGCTCTTCAACAACAGAGAGATTTGTCTTGCCACGCTTAGAAACGGAAAATTTTACAAAATTGAAAAAAAAAAAAGAGCGGTTTGAAAATTGTGTTTTTATGCCTCATTATTATTACTCGCGCGTACTCGCACTACACGAGAAAACACACCTAAAACATCTCGAAACAAAATGGCCGTCGATAAAGCGCCGGGTAAGAAAGATAAGCTCACGGACGCGGAGAAGAAAAAGCAGAAGCAAGCGAACAAGGTGCGATCAATTTTTTGCCCTTTAAATTTTACATGTTTTTTTTTCTCGTCTTCTCATCGTCGTCCGAAAGATCTCTTTTTCTCTCTTTTGGATTACTTTTGTCCTCCCGAACGATGATCTCATCTCTCTGACCACCGTCTTCGCGCTCTCAGGCGAAAGCGAATCCGGGAAAGGCGGAGGAGAAGAAAGCGAAGAACGACGCCAAGCGGGAAGGCCGCAAAGAATCCGGATCGCAAAAAGTAATCAACAGATAATTATTTTTTGTTGTTCTTTTCCGATATTGAGGTTGCCTCTTTGATGATGAGTTTGTGTTGTGAGCGCAAAAAATGTGGTGGTGGTTCTTTTATATTTAAAAGCGAATAACGCATCATCTGATATATATATGTTAGTATTAAACTTCTACGATGGTGTTATTATTATTATTCTCTGAAACTATTTTCTCCTCGTCCATGCTCTCGTCGAAAGAATCGTCGTAACTTCCGCCTTGGGAAAACCTCCAATCGTACTGGTCTAAGCCGTCGCTCGGGTCCATTTGGAGTAAACTCGCAAACTCTTCGACGTCGATTTGACCATCGCCGTCGCCGTCGGCTTCGGCGATGCAGGCTCGGATGAGCGCGTTTCGGCGGACGGATTCGTTATTTTCGTCGGAAAAGTCGATATCGTCGGCGTCGCCGACGACAAAGTTGGCGACTTCGTTGGCGTCCAAGAGACCGGAATCGTCTTCGTCGAGCAAGTCGAACGCGCGTTTGACCCAGGACGGGTAGGATTCGGATTTTTCGACGGATTCCCAATCGACCAAGGCGGCGAGGAATTCGTTCAGCTCGACGACACCATCGCCGGAGGTGTCTAACTTGGCCAAGAGTTGTTCGCTTTCGTTCCCGGTGACGTCGTAGCCGATTTCGTTCAAACCGACTTCGAGTTCGCTCAACTCGACCAAGTTATCGCCGCTCGTGTCCAATCGATCGAAGAGTTGTTTCAACTCTAAAAACTCTTTCTCGTCGATTCCAGTCAGTTTCGATTGTTTAATCGGTCCGTTGACGACCATAATTTTCTTCTTCGTCGCGATATCGCTCGCAACCGCGCTGTTTTCTCTTCTATTTTTTTCCAACTCGTTCAAATCTTTCCCGATCTCACCCGCCAAGAGACGCAAGACCGATCTTTTCAACAAACCTTGCGTGGCGAAGCGTTGCAATCTCGCGACGACTTGACCACCTAATGCGACGCCACCAGAAACTTGCCTTCTCTGTTTGCTCTTCCACTGCGCTTCGTTGGTTTGCAACCACGGGTGTAACAACGCCGCTCGCGCGGTTGGTCTTTTCTTCGGGTCTCGTTCCAACAAGTGTTCGACGAAATCTTTCGCCTCTTCGGAGATGACCTCCCAGGGTGCTTCCGCGAGATCTAACGGGTCTTCCAAGATGGCTCGGAAAACTTCCTTCGCGTTTGGTCTCTGATTAACCACATCTCGGAACGGCAGCCGTCCAGTCAACAGCTGATACGCCACTACCCCGCAACTCCACACGTCTGCCTCGGCGCCGTATTTTCGATTGATCACCTCGGGCGCCATGTACGACGGTGTCCCGCACCTTCTCACTAACGGTTCGTCTCGGTTCTTCGGTAATTTTCCAGCTAAACCAAAATCAGTCGCTTTTAACGGCGCGTTCTCGTCGTTGTTTTGAAACAAAAAGTTATCCGGTTTAATATCGCGAAAGACAATCCCTCGCGAGTGACATTGCGCCGCGGTTCTTAACACCGCTCGAATCAAGCGCGCCGCGTCCGCCTCTCTGTACTCGTCGTCCGAAATCCTCTCCAATAACTCCCCGCCTTCGCACAAATCCATCAACAGATGCACCGCGTCGTCGTCCTCGAACGCGTCGTATAAGTACACCACGTTCAAACTCGCGCCTAATTGTCTCATGCACTCTAACTCGTTCCTCAACTTGGAGTGATAATATTCCACGGCGGTTAAACTGCTCGGAACTTGCGCCCACGGTGCCTTCCTCAACGTCTTCAACGCGAACGTTTCATCCGTGCCTCTCTTGATAACTTTCCTCACGATTCCGTAACTCCCCGCTCCAATCGGATCCTCGTCGTCCAAATCCTTCACCGAATACAGCTCGTGCAAATCTCTCCTCAACCCAAAATCCGGTTTCATCTGCGCCTTCGTTATCGCTTTATCCGAGTTCGTCCCGTAGGCTGGATACTCCGCTTTCCTCGCTTTCTCCATCGCTCTTTCCACGTGCGTTCGCAACGAGCGCTCTTTCGTCGGCGGAGGTTTATTCTTCCTTATCTTGTTGTTTGACGAAGAAGAAGAGGCGCTCGACCTTCCCCGGGGGTTCGTCGCGTTCCCATTTCGTCGTTGTTGTTGTTGTTGCGACGACGACGTCGTTTTCTTCTTCTTCTCTGAAACGCTTTTTTGACTTCCTCCTCCTCCTCCTCCTCGCTCGTTTCCGTTTCCGTCTTTGTTCTTCTTCTTATCGTCGGTTGTGGTGTTCTTGGAGAGCCAGTCGCTTAAAAACCCGCGCGCGACGACTTCTCTTCCTCTTCTCGAAGACGAAGGCGAAGAGAAACCGTTTCCTTCTTCTCCTCTCTCGTTCGTCGTCTCGCGCGCGGCAGAAAGGCCGACGACGTCTTCGACGACGATGCGTCGTTGTCTTCCTCTTCGTCGCGCATTGCGTCGGTGTTTCTTCCCCGATGACATCATCACAATCCTCGCGGACGACGACGTAAACGACGACGAGGAGGACGCCGCAAAACTCTCCCCCCCGCGAGGAGAGAAAGAGGAGGAGGTAAACGGTACCAGCGCTACCGCCGACGACATGCTTATTTAAAATTATATATAGTGTTACTCTATGCGCGCGCAAAGAGTGTTAAAACGCGTGTGCGTGTGTCGTGTGCAACGAAAGTTCCCTTTCTGCGCTTTGAGTGACGACAAGATAAAGCAGAGAAAAGAACATTAGTGTCAGTCTCGTACTCGCGCTTAAGTCTCTAATTCTTACTCCTAAGTCTGTAATCCTTACTCAAATTTGGCTTTGTAAGTGCTTATTTCTTACTCCTCAAATGAGCGACTGAGTAGTCTGTATTTCGCACTCAAATTTGGGCCGAAACGTCACAAAGCTTTTTTACACTTACTTGCAGAAAACATCCACCACACAAAACTCGCTTTCTTCTCTTGTATTATATCTGTTTTTTACTCCTCAGAAATACTACGCGGAAGACAAACGCGGAAGAAGAAACAAACGAGAGCACTTTTTATACCACACGCGGTGCGCCCTTATTACGGTGAAAAGAGTATATCATCATGGGTGGGATACCGGTCGAAAAGGCTCTGAGCGCACTCGGGAACGTCCTGAGCGGATTGAAAAACAAGATTCCATTTTTAAAGGATGGAAACGACGACGAAGCGACGATAATCGACGGGAAAAAGATAGCCGCGGATATCCGCCTGGAAATCAAAGCCGAAGTGGATGAGTTGAAAACAAAATACGGTGGGAAAGTTCCCGGCTTGGCGGTGGTGATTGTCGGCGAGAGGAAGGACTCGCAGACGTACGTGCGAATGAAACGGAAAGCGTGCGATGAGGTTGGGATTCACTCGTTTCACTCGGAGTTACCGGAGACGATTAGCGAGGAGGAGTTGATCGATGTCGTGAAAAAGTACAACGAAAACCCAGACTGTCACGGGATTTTAGTGCAATTGCCTTTACCGAAACACATCGACGAGGAGAAAGTTTTAGGGGTTATTTCCTTGGAGAAGGACGTGGACGGATTTCATCCGCTGAACATCGGGATGCTGGCGATGAAAGGACACGAGCCGTTGTTTATGCCGTGCACGCCGAAAGGGTCCATCGTGTTATTAGAGCGAAGCGGGGTGGAATTGAAAGGGAAGAATGCGGTCGTCGTTGGGAGGAGTAACATCGTCGGGATGCCGGCGAGCATGATGTTGAACAAGAAGGATTGCACGGTCACGGTGGTGCACTCGAGAACGAAAAATCCGAAAGAGATTTGTAGGCAGGCGGATATTTTAATCGCGGCTGCGGGGAGCGCGAAGATGATTAAAGGGGATTGGATTAAGAAAGGTGCGGCGGTTATCGATGTTGGGACGAACTCGGTTGAAGATAAGTCGAAGAAGAGCGGATACGCGTTGGTCGGGGACGTCGATTTCGACGAGGCGAAAAAGAGAGCGAGTTTCATCACGCCGGTTCCGGGAGGCGTTGGTCCAATGACCATCGCCATGTTGTTGCAGAACTGCTTGGACGGTGGTAAGCGAGCGATCGAAGGTACCAAGTAAACAAAAAGAACATAGAAGAAAAGTTTCCATAATACGTTGTGAAGTTGTTTCCTCGAAGAATAAATGTCATCGTTATTACAAAAAGTGCATCATCCTTTTTTTCTTTTCATGCGAGAGTATTATTATTAATCAAACACGTGGAGAATGTCCAATCCTTCGTCTCCGGGTTTTCTGTACTTCTTCCCAGGCGCGTCTAAGGAGAACGCGCGAATAGATTGGTTGAACCCCTCGTCCATTTCGTCCCAAAATCGCTCGGGCGTGCTCATACTCACCGTATACGCGAACCCGTCTCTGACCGCGGTCACGCCTCTCGCGTGACGATACGTCGTCGCTTCACCTTCTTTCGAGTTTGGCGAGCCTTGCGAAATATACTCGTAGTAATAATACGTCGTCCCGTCTTCCTTCTCTTCCTTTACCGCGTTATCCACCTCCGCTAACGAAATCTTCTGTCCGCTCGCGACTCTCCCCGTCGCTTTATCCGCCAAAATCGCATTCGCCACGTTCTTCGCCGTCCACTCCTTCTCCGGCTTATTCATCAACTTCGGCGGTAACTCCCCGACCGTCACCACCGTCGTCAGTGGCCCTTTGAACGAAATCAACTCGTGCACGATTCTTTGCCTCGCGTCTGGTGACATCGGCTCGGAGCTCGAATACGTCTCGCGCGTTCGAGACTCCGACCACGGGATTGGTTTCCCCGAGAGCGTCTCCGTGGGGTAAAAAAAGGTAAACGCGAACGTTTCTCGAGCGACTTTTTCGAGCGGGATATCTCTTCGTTTTTGTTTCGGAATTGCTTCTTCGACTCGTACTTTTTCCTCTTCCTCCTCGGTGGCGAAAGATGCGCCGTTATCGATCGTCGTCATCATCGCGAACGCCGCCAGGGAACTTCCACCCAAAACCATCCGTCGCCGGGTTCCTCCCCGCGAAGAATTATTCGTATTCGTATTATCAGAAGACGACGATTCAGACGACGACGAGGACGGTGAAAAACTCGTGCTCGGTCGTTGGTCGTCCTCGTCCTCGTCCTCTTCTTCCTCGGGAAACACCTTTCGCGCGCTTCTCGACGCGAAAGAAACGGACGACGACGACGATGATTTCGATCGCGACGCCGAGCGCAGACGGTGCAGACGCCGAGGAGGACGAAGAGAGGATGCAATGGTGGTGGTACTACCACTCGTCGCGACGCGCATTTTTACGAGTAGTATTAACAGAGTATCGTTACGCGTACGTTCCGGTTTTCGCAGCAGAGAGAGAGAGAGAAGAGAGAGGTACTTTCGCGCGTGAAAGTTGTGACGACGAAAAGGATCGCCTCAAAAGGTCTACTAGTGCTCTCGCTAAATATTCGAGCGAAAGCGTACGAAAGACGAACGCGTTACGATGTCTTCTCTCCTCGCATCGTTCGCTGTTCTCTGCTGCTGGATTCCTTATTAAACAGCGTTTTGATTCTATTATTACAAACTCTCGCTTCGATGATTGGGCTGTAGTCGCGCGGCGCTTCTTCTATACGTATTTCCTCCTCTCTGAAGTAGTATTCTCTCTTCTCGCTTAAATGTTATGCTCACGTTTAAGAGGACGGCTGCGTTCTCAGCATGGCTACCTGATCGCCTTCGTCGTCGTCCTCCTCCTCTTCCTCGATGTTGTTGTTCATGTTGTTGTTGTTGTCGTTGTCGTTGTAAAAATTGGAAGACTCCAATCCTAAGCGTTGATCGATTCTCGATTTCAAGTTTTGCCTGACGGGTTGATCGAGCAACCAGTAGATGCAATAGCAGTACCCGACGATGAAGAGGACGGCGGTCATGCCCAGAACGATGCCGCCGAAGGAGGCGTTGACGTATCTCGACGTGAACAACGTCATGAGGAGTAAGCTGACGTTCGCGCAGACGATGACGCCGGAGAGGACGTTGGTCGCTTTCAGCGCCCGGCCTTTGAGGACGAAGGCTTCACCTACGATGCGAGAGCTGGAGCAGAATTTTACCAGCGGGATTAACGCGAACGGAAGTTGAATGCTCAAAATCGCCGAGGAGACGACGATTAAAGTTTCCGCGTCTTCGTCGCCGGCGATGAGGACGACGGTTAAGGACGGCACGATGGCGCACGCGCGCGTGAGAAAGGCGCGCAAACCCGGATGGACTCTCAATTTGAGGAAACCGTCCATGACGTATTGACCGGCGTAGGTTCCCGTGATTGTGCTCGATTGACCGGAGGCTAATAACGCGACGGCGAACAAACCTTTTGCCGCGGAACCTAACAGTTTGTTCAACATCTTCGGCGCGTTTTGTAACGGTTTGTCAATCATCTCCGCGCGTTCCGCCGGGTCGGTAATTTTTTGCATCTCTGTCGCGGCGACGATAACGACCGCAAAGTTAATAAATAAAGTCACCGTTAACGCCATCCCAGATTCGACGACGTTATACTTGAACGCTTTTTTCAAACTCTTCTCGCCTAACTGGTACCCTCGAGTTAACACCAACGCCGAGTGTAAAAATAAATTGTGCGGCATGACCACCGCGCCTAACAAAGACACCGCGATAAACAGCGCCGTCGTGCTCGGAATTCTTGGAATACTCGCACCGGCGATTACCTCGCCGACGTGCACGTCGTCGCAATACACTAACTCGCCTAAATAACACAAGGACATGATCGCTACTAACGACCCCATGAACGCTTCCAACTTTCTCACGCCAAAGTGTTGCAAACCCAAAAACACAAACGTCGACAGCGACGTCAAGAACACGCCGACGACCGTAGGAAACCCAAAAATCAACTTCAACGCCAACGCGGTTCCGATCACTTCCGGAACGTCCGACGCGATAATCCCTAACTCGGATACCACCCACAACGCTCTGACTACTTTCTTATCGTACTCCTCGCGATAACACCTCGCTAAATGCCACCCGGTCGACAGCGCCAATCGCACGCACAGCGACTGTATGTGCAACCCGGCAATCGTCGCCCACACTAACACCCACAACAATTTATAATTAAACTGCAAACCCGCTTGTAAATCGCTCTCGAAATTCCCAGGATCCACGTACGCGATGCACATCAAAAATCCCGGACCGACAAACTTCCAAAACGTCTTCCAATCGAACGCGTCGTCGTTCACGTCGCCTAAATCTACTTGCACGTCTGCGTTGGCGTTCAACTTATCCACGTCCTCGTCGTCGCTGTAGTCTTGATCAAACACGTTCGATCCAACATCTCTAAAAGGCATCCTTCCTCCTCCGTTCGTGTTGTTATTCGTATTCGTATTGTCGTCGTCGTTATTTGAGGAATATAACTCGTACCCGCCGCCTGAACTCGTCCGCTCGAATCGCGGCAAGGACCCTTCCCTTTCGTCACCACCAAGCATCATCCCGCTCCTCGATCCGATCTTTGATGTGACAACAAAAAACGAAGAACTCTTCTTCTTCTTCTTCTTCGCGAATGATTCGTTGTTCTCGTCGTTGTTGTTGTCCTCCTCCGCGGATAAAGAAGAAGCGCTCAAGCTTCCAAAATCCTCGGTGGATCTGTACAGAGGGGAAGACGAAGACGACGGTATTTTGATTGTAATCCTCCCCGGGAACGAAGCGCGCAATCTGTCCGCTTCTTAAACGAGAGATTTAGAAAGCAACACACAGCTCGAGAAGTGGTAGTATTACGCGCGTGATGCTAAAATTCTCTCAAATTCTCTCGAAAGGCGGCGAAAGCAGCGGTGTTCTCTCTCTCTCTGTGTGTGTGTTTTGTGTGCGTGAATACTGAATAAATACGTGTGTATCTGTTGGTGTTTTTGAGGGAAAGTCTGACCTTTTTTCTCTCGTTACCCCCCTCAGAAAACGCAAAGAAAAACAGACGCATCTCCTCGGTTGCAACGATTTTAGAGCTGAAAATGCACGCGAGGAACATGCGCACACATGTATACGCGCGTACGAATTTTCAGGCGCGTTTCGATCGAGGCACGGAAGATGTGTGCGCGCGAGTGATCACAAAACTCTCTCTTATTTCTTGTTTTTTGGGTGTATTTTTTGAAAGGAGGGACAAGTGTTCGTTACAAAAAAGCGCACGCACGTATACGATGACGGAGCGTAAAAGCAGTCGGAAAACGCTCACCCCGAAACGGTTCATCCCCGAGGAGACGGAAAAAAAGGATAAAGACGCATCCGGAGGACAGAAATCTGGCGGGAGCAAGGCACGTTTAATTTCGTAGCGTTCGTTACGGGGGGGTGTTTCTTTGCGCGCGTAAAATTCGAAACATTTGCTCTCGCTCGACGGGGAAGAAGATTCAGAAAAAATCGCTTCGTCTCGCTCTCTCTCGCGCTCTCGCTTTTCTCTCCGCGCGTTCGTCGGAAGCGCAGCTTTTGAGAGAAGCGCTTTCGTTTTCGTTCGACACACATCTCACGCTCACCTTTTTTGCGTGTACTTTTCTCGCGCATCAATGCAAAACAGAAATCGGTAAGCAACAACACGACGGGAACGACTGAAAGAGGAGACAGAGGAGGAGCTAAAAAATCGACGAGACCGCCGCCGCTCAATCTGACATCGAAAGGAGGATCCATGGGGAAACCACCCCTCCCACCTCCGAGCAGCACGAACAAAAGAAAGAAGAACAACAACAATAATTATCACTCGCACGAGTTGGACGCGCAGACGACGGTATTAGGCATCGTCTCGCAGTCGCCGCTCGGTCCGAGATGGAGCGAGGAGGAGTGCGTGGCGTTTTTTAACGGTTTGAAAGAAGAAAGAGACGGGTTTGAGAATACGTACAGCGAGCACATACCGAACTTTGATTCTATAGCGGCAAAGACGGGGAGGTCGGTGAAGGAGTGCGTGAATATGTACGATAAAAACCAGGCGTTTTTGTCGTTGCCGGACGGGGTCGCTTCGGCAGCGGCTTTGCACGCGTTGACGAGAGATTATTTTGACAACTTAGAGAAGGCGGCAAAGGAGAAAGCGGCGAGGAATAAAAGCGCGAGAGAGTGGAGCACGTCCAGAGACGATACCTCGGACGGGAACGGGAATGGGAAGAGCAGTCAAAAAGAACAGAACATGGCGGCGTTTATTGCCGGAGCGACGAGCGGGAACAGCACGAAACCGTCGCCAAAACGATTGCCGAAGAAAGGGAAAAGAACGCCGAGGGAGAACAAGTTGCCATTGGACGCGCATAAATTGACCGGGAAAGACAAGAAGGACGCGCAGTTGGCGGCGAGGAACTTAGTGTCTTTATCGCCGAAACCGAGCGGGAAAAGATCGAGTCCGTCCATGAGCACCGGGAACGCGATGACTTTGCCCGCGTTTGGAGCAGAGAATAAACGAAAGTTGATCGATAACGGAGGATTCGAGAGCGACGAAGAGTATCAAGACACGTCGCCGGCGGTCAAGCAAACGCAAGAGTCGCACAAATATAACGGCGAAGAAGAAAACGTGGACGGCGGCGCGAACGCGAACAATAGCAACGAACAAGAGATGAATCACGGGGAGGACGATCCGTTCGCGGATGTCGGCGGCGCTTTGGACGGTTTGATGACTCTCGCCGACGCCGCGACGCCGTTGAAAAAGTTCAACGCTAAGGCACCTAAGAAAGCGAGCAGTAACGGCGACCGACCGAAGAAAGCGAACAGTGGTGGCGGTTCACAACAAGGCGGGAAAAACATCGTCTCTCCGGCGCGGAAGAGGTTGAAACTCGAAGGCCAAAAAACCGAGGAAGATTTACGCTTAGAACACCAGAAAGCGATGGTTGCTTTTGGGAAACAAAAGCTCGAGCAAGCTGTGGCGGTAAAGTACAAAACGAGACGCTCGAGGTCGTTGAAGGGAGGTTTATTCCTTCTCGACCGTCGTGCGAAATTGGCCAAGCAAGCTGGCTACACGTTTGCGTTGTCGCCGCCGCCGCCGTTACCGCCGCCTGGAATCCCTCGCGACCACCCGTTGGCGGAAATGGCCGCGCGAAGTGGAAACGAACGCACGCGCAAGTGGGCTTTAGCGGAATGGTTCATGCCAGGTACAGACGAAGACTGGTTCGCCAGGAACGATTTCAAGCGGTTCGCGAAGCACTGCGACATCAACGAAACCGCGTGGTCGAAACAATCGAGAAAGAAATGGAGAGACGTCCGCAAGTCTTTGGGTAAAGTCCGACGTTTATCCATACCGTTCTTGAGAGACGAACGAATTAGATTAGAATACCACCGAAACGCTGCCAGAGCGAAAGTAGAGGCAAACTTGAAGGGGAAAATGCTCAGCAAAGAGGAGATTGAAAAGCTCGCCGCGCCGAACGATACCGCCGAGTTGATCCCGATTCCAGAGCCGTTCATCGTCGGTCAAAGAGTGTTGGCGAAACACCCGTTAGCGAAACGCGCGTACGTCGGATCTGTTTTAACTGTTTCTAAACTGAACATTCGCGTCCAGTTTGACGACCCGCAGCTAGGCTCCGAGCTCATCAAAGACATCGATGTCATGCGTTTAGGCCCAGAGTACGACGAAGCGTTGCGAGTGTTGAACGAACACGCCGCCGTCGCCGACGCGTTAGGAAGAGACGAAGATCGTAAAATGGGTTTGATATTTTCCAAAGCAAAACGAAGAGCGACTGGTGAAGAGAAAGGTTCGGAATTGGCGTTTATGGGGAAACAGTTCAGTTTGGAAGACGGCGTACTTTCTCGAGAAAATTACGGACAAGTTGTTCTTCCCGTCGTGAAGAAAGAAGAACCGTTATCGCAAGCGACGGTGGAGCAAGTACCAATACCACCCGCCGAACAAAGAACGCCGACGAGAAGCTCCGCCAGAGGACAAGGAGGAGGAGATAACGCAGTGCACACGACTCCGACGCGTTCGCGTCGAGGTGCGATGGTGAAGGACGAACAAATTGAGAACAACAACGGCTTCGCGAATATCGCAGCCTCGCAAGAGTTGAGTCAACAACCGGGTGGATCCGCGTACGCATACGACGAAGCCAGACGTCGCGCGGAGGAGAAGAAATTCCGCGAGTTGATTGAGAAGATCCGCGCGTCGCATAAAAAGAAGGATACGGTCGCGTTGCGAACGGCGTTGCGTAAATTCCGCGACGAGTTTGGCTACGAACGAGGCGTCTACGAGGGTGATTTGATCGGCGACGCGCCCATTAACATCAAAACCGGCTTGCAGCAACAAGGCGTAAAGAAAGAAGAGAAGACGTCAACGACTCAAAAGGACGCGAACGAGAAAGCCTACCTCGACGACCTCGTCGAAGATGCCTTCCTCGTCGCCAGAGACACCGCCTCTCGATCGGTCAAACTCGCCTCGCAACTCCGCGACGTCTTCTCGGAAACCCTCAAACCGAAAAAGAAAACATCCACCGGGTTCGGCTCGAAACTCCTCTCCGAATCGAGTAAACTCGAACGAGAAAACGCGGAAACGCTCGCGCAATCCGCGTGCGAAATGTGGCGCGCCTTGCGCGCGTTTTGCGATAGCGGCTACGAACACTCCAGCTTAGCCGACGCCGTTTGCACGCGAGCTTTGGAGCAAGTCAAGAACAAAAGCAAAGAAAATAACGAGTTGTACGAACAGTTATCCGCGCAGATGAAACGCTTTACGAGCGTCGCGAGCGTCGTAAAAGTTTAGATTAGAAGTTAAGAAGAAGAAACCATCGTCGAGAAGTAGTCGTTTTCGCATTTTTCAATGAAGAAAAAGAGGAGAAAAACAAGCAAACAAAATATTTTTCGGTTGTTCTTCACTTTATAACACGCGCAAAAGCCGAGAGAAGGAGAGAGAGAGAGAGTATATACATAAGAACGCGCTCTCGTCTGGGTCATCGTCACGAAAACGTAACGCTCCAAAGCGTCGTTTTTGCGCTCTTCTCGTTTTCTTTTGTTCTCGTTTGCATCACACATTGGACTTTTCCCGCGCTCGTTTTGTTGAAAGGTCGCGCTTGAATTGAGACGCGAGAGATACACACAGAACGCGCAAAACATGGAAAACTACGACCCATTCCCGGAATTAAACAAAGAGTCGAAACGAACGTTCTATTTACTCATGCTCGGCATGACCTTCGTCTACGCGGATTCAAACTTAATCGCGCCAAACTTGACGCAAATGGCTCGAGAGTTTAAATTCGACAACCAAACGAGAGACGAAAAACTGGGAGGCGAAATAGCGTTCGCGTTCTTCCTATTAGGCGTTCCGGCGTGCGTGTTGATTGGGATTTTAGCGGATAAGTATTCGAGAGTGAAGTTATTCGCGTTCGCGATATTTCTCGGGCAGGGGCCGAATTTGTTCATATCGGTGGTGAAGACGTACGAGCAGTTGTTGGCGATACGAGCGCTGACCGGTATAGCGGTTGGCGGGGCGCTACCTTTAGTGTTTTCGTTGATTGGGGATTTGTTTCCCGCGCACAGGCGATCGCACGCGTCGGCGTTAGTTGGGGTGTGCATGTCGTTTGGGGTCGGGATGGGGCAAGGGATCGCCGGGTACGTCGGGAGCGAGTACGGGTGGAGGACGCCGTTCGTCGTCGTCGCCGTCCCCGGGGTAATCGTTGGATTTTTGTTTTTAGCGTCGGTGAAAGAGCCGAAAAGAGGGATTATGGATGGGAATAGCTATTCGAGCGATGATTTGGTCGGCGTCGCGGCGAGCGCCGGCGGCGGTACTCATAGTAGTAGTCACGGTACGATTAGCGGCGGCGGCGACGGCGACGGCGACGGCGGCCAGAATAACAAAGAAGCGTCCGTGTGGGAACAAATAAAAACCGGCGCGCAAACGTCGTGGATTTCCATAAAGTGGGTCCTTGCGGTGCCCACGAACAAGTTCGCGTTATTACAAGGTATCCCTGGATGCGTTCCGTGGTCGGTCATCAATGCCTTTATGAACGATTATTTAGCCACGAATAAAGGGTTAGGCGTTCCGCACGCGACCTCGATCATGCTCGGATTTTCTTTGGGTGGGTTTTTGGGCATGGTATTCGGCGGCATTCTCGGTCAAAAAGCGTACAACGAATCCCCCAGGACCTTTTGCAACTCGATGGCGATTATGGTCGTCCTCGGCGGCCTTCCGTGGTTATATTTGGTAAGCACCGACAACTACAATGATTCCTTCTTAAACATGGCCTCGCACATCACCATCGCCGCTATTGCCGGTATTTTATGCACGTATACCGGCGTGAACGTCCGCGCGATGGTCATCCACGTCAACCCGCCGGACCAACGCGGCGCGGCGTTTTCCCTCTTCAACTTAACCGACGACCTCGGTCGAGGCTTCGGCCCGGCCATCGTGGCGCAACTCGTCGGCTTATTCGGTCGCGAGAAAGCCTTCATGTTCAGTTTCAGCAGTTGGGGCGTCTGCGCCATCCTCTTATACTTCACCGGGTCGACGCTAGGTAAAGATGCCGAAGACGTGCGCACAGGGGCGGTTTTGCACTCTCGAAACATCCATAGTAATAACAACAACGGTGGTGGTTTTAATAACGGGGCTTCTTCTTCTTCGGCTCACCATCGCATCCCGAGCGGCAACCACGAAGCCATCCTCCGGCGCGGAACGATGACATCGGACGAGGAGGAGAACAGAGGCTTGTTATCCTCGCCAACGCACAGTCGGAGTAGCAGTCGCACTTCCACTGGTAGAAGAGAGTAAGAATAATATAGAGCGTATAATTTAGAAAACGAGTGTTTGTATAATAAGAAGGAGTGTATTATCATCTTCGCACGGAGCGTATCGTCTTCACATCTGCGCACACACTGACACATCAACAACCGCCCATTAATATCATCATCATCATCATCATGTCCGATGAAAACGACGAAAAAGTACTCTTCAAACCTGAAATCCTCTCCACCGTCAAAGTCCACGCTGGTTATTTGCACAGAATCAAGCACTATTCGCCGTGCAACAAGTGTCACATGACGTTTGCGATATACATTCCATCCGACGAAGATGATTTCCCCGTCGGAAACGGAAACGCGAGGAAAATGCCACTCATCCTCTACCTGAGCGGATTAACGTGCGACGACACCAACGTCTCGCAAAAAGGCAACGCGTTTGAAACGTGCAAACAATCTGGAGTGTGCTTCGTAATGCCGGACACGTCACCGAGAGGTCACGAAAAAATTGACGAGGAAGAATCCGCCTCGTGGGATTTCGGCATAGGCGCTGGATTTTACGTGAACGCGACGACGAAAGGGTACGCGGAGCATTACAACATGGAGACGTACGCGACGAAAGAACTGGAACAAGTGTGTAAATCTATCGATTTTATAAACGATAAAGTGGATTTTAACAGGCAGAGCATTATGGGTCACTCTATGGGCGGTCACGGGGCGTTGACCTTGGCGTTGAGGAATCCGGGGAAGTACCGGTCCGTTTCGGCGTTTGCGCCAATCGCGAACCCGTCCGCGAAGGATTGTCCGTGGGGGCAAAAAGCGTTTAAAGGGTATTTGAAGGATGAGAACGAGTGGAAGATGCACGATGCGACGGAGTTGGTGAAAATGATGGAACCTGGGACGATGAAAACAGTGACGAAGGCGATTTTGATCGATCAAGGCGACGCAGATACTTTTTACAAGACGCAGTTACATCCGGAACGGTTCCAAGAGGCGGCGGAGAAGAATACGAAAGGGTTCATGAAGTATAACGTGAGAGAAGGATACGACCACAGTTACTGGTTCATATCGACGTTCATGCATGACCACGTGGCTTTTCACGCGATAAAGTTGTTGAGTACGTAACAAAATAGCGTTTTGTGTATATAAATGTAACATTTTATTAGAAAGAGAGAAGAAAACTCTGATTATTCATCCATGGACAAGACGACTCGAAGGCATTTGCCGGCGTGTAACAAATCGAACGCGTCGTTAATTTGCTCAAACTTCATCTGGTGCGTCACGTACTCGTCCAGCATCGTTTTCCCGGCTAAGTATTTCTCCACTAACTTCGGTACCTCGACTCTCGATTTGTACCCGCCGAACGCCGTCCCTCGCCACACTCTGCCGGTGACTAACTGAAACGGTCTCGTCGCGATTTCCTTCCCGCCTGCGGCGACGCCGATGATGACGGATTCGCCCCATCCTTTGTGCGCACACTCCAAGGCTGCGCGCATCACGTCCACGTTCCCGATGCATTCAAACGAGAAATCGACGCCACCGTCGGTCATTTTCACAATCACGTCTTGAATCTTCTCGTTTGCGAAATCTTTCGGATTCACGCACTCCGTCGCGCCAAACTTTTTCGCCACCTCGAATTTCTCCGGGTTCGTATCGATGGCTAAAATCCGACTCGCACCAACCTCTCTGGACGCTTCGATGACGGCTAACCCAACCGCGCCTAAACCAAACACCGCAACCGTGTTCCCTTTCTCAACTTTCGCGGTGTTATACACCGCGCCCCACCCGGTGCTCACCCCGCACCCGAGCAAACACGTCTTCTCTCTCGGCGCTTTTGGATTGACCACGGCGACTGCTACTTCGTGCACCACCGTGTACTCCGAAAACGTGCTCGTCCCCATGAAGTGAAATATAGGCGTGTCATCGCTCGCCTTTCGAAACCTCGTTTTCTCGTCCGCTTTCATGATCCCGCATCCGGTCCATTGTCTCACCGCTTGACACAAGTTCGTTTTCGGGTGCACGCAAAACTTGCACGGTTGTACGTTTTCGATGTTTAAACAACACGCCTGGTAACACGGAATGACCGAGTCGCCAACTTTACAACTCGTCACGCCTTCCCCGACAGACTCGACAATTCCAGCGGCTTCGTGCCCTAAAATCGCCGGGAACAACCCTTCCGGGTCCTGCCCGGATAACGTGTAACTGTCCGTGTGGCACAACGCCGTGTGGGTGATTTTTATCCGCACTTCGCCTTTTTGTGGCGGGGAAACGATGACGTCGCAGATTTCCAGAGGTACGTTTGGGGCGGTCGCGAGTGCCGCTTTGCACGTGATTTCAGAGGGAGACATTATTTATATATAGTGCGTGCTCTCTTTGCTGCCGATCGATGATGGTGATGTGATGATGAGAATAACTATATATTAGGTCACTCGAGTAAAAAGGTCAGGGTTCTTTGCACGATTTTCGTGTGAATTTTTCTTGTCTGATGAAGAGGAAAAATGCATGAAAATACGAGCACTCAAATACTAAAATATCCTCGCGATGCAACACCAATTCCCAGGTCCACATCTCGGTCGGTCCGAGCTCTTCAACCGCTCCGTTTCCGCAACAACGAACGGCCTCCTCTCTCGCGTCGTCTTTTCTCTCTTTCTTCTTCTTCTTCTTCTGTGTATTCCTCGCGGTATTCGCAGTCGTCTCGGAGAGAAAAAAGTTCTTTTCTTTCGTGCAAAATTTTTCTTCAGTCTGACCTTTCCTCGAAAAAGGCAGCAAAAAGGGAAGAGTTTTCGGTGACTTTTCACAAAACAAACAACAAACTTTAAACGCGCAGATATCATCACATCGTCTCATTTTTACTCTTGTTTTATTAGTATTGATTGATTGCGCTTTGAATTTGTTACCTCTCAGAAAGAACACTTTTGCGCGTTCGGTGGTGGTTTGACGAGAAGTTTTGCTGCGCGCGGAAGAGAAGAACGGGCGCGTTACTCTCAAAGACGCAAAAATCTGAATCGATGAGGACGATGCATTGGAGACGAATGAGGATGATGATGATTTTGATTCTCGTCCAAACGACGCTCTTTCTCGCGAACGTAAACGCGATATTACTGGAAAAGTTCACCGTGAACTACCCACTCTTAAACGAACGGTGGGAG
>Ga0209309_10002346_pt1 | contig 17328 bp, 28 predicted proteins | sample COGITO_mtgs_1204_2_FD_184807 | JGI IMG/M metagenome (GOLD analysis project Ga0209309, IMG submission 184807) | Pelagic marine microbial communities from North Sea - COGITO_mtgs_120412 (SPAdes) (version 2) | ecosystem: Environmental > Aquatic > Marine > Epipelagic ... | reverse complement strand
AACACCTAGGTGATAAAGAAGAACTAGGTCACTACTATCGAGTACTCTTTCCTGACGGCAGTGATCACATCTTCAACGACAACGAACTCCTACTGCTGTCAAAGGCTTAAAAGAATATTATGAAAATAGGCGACTTAGTAGAATTCTCATATGGCAGAGTAGGCGGTCAAATAGGCGGCATAGGAATCTTTATGGAGTATGGAACTTGTGGTAAGCATAAAGTGCTGTTCATGGGTAAAGGATACTGGGTGCCGGAGTCATGTATTAAAGTCATTACCATGGCTAGAAAGACGTCTGCAAATGAGCCGCTCCTCAATTAATATCAACTCACTACACACTACATCGCCGGAAACAATTCAACTCTCTTCAGTATTTCAGAAGGGTGACTTTGTTGTCGAGCATGAGTCGGCGCATCGCACGGGCGGCATAAAGTTTGGTGTAGTCATGTGCGTTGAGAAAGGCTTTCAGGACACGATCGTACTTGATGTACTGTTTGCTACGGAAAGGTTATATACCTTTGCCAACCACTGCCAGCATTATAAGGATTGGTTAGATGAAAACGGTTTTTGAGGCTGGCGACCTTCTTAAATTTAAAGAAGGATCCTGGTGGTTGGTAAGGACTGGCGGCTTTCGCAACATGGGAGAAAAGTACAGCCCTGACAGCCTTATCTTAGTTACCGACGACCTTGTCAAGAGTGAACGGTTCTTTTACGGCGTTGTCTGCGGTGGTGATGGTGAAGCACACTTATGGAGCCATGAAGAGTTTGATTTAGTGCAGGCAGCCGTGAAGTGAAAAAAATTTCCAAGAAAAATTTGCGAAGTTTTGATAAGACTTAAGTTCTATGGTAACATGAGTTAGAATATACAATAGTGTTTGAGGCACTAGAAACATCATTAAGGAAATATTATGTCGTATTTAGGGTATACCCGAGTAGTCTCTACGTTTTGCAAAGAATTAGCCAAAAGTAAGGAGGTTGTCACCATTCTAGAGATTGGTGTTGATCGGGGTCAAACAACTTTGCCATTGCTTCATAATTTAGTCACCAATAATGTAGACTTTGTTTCTATGGGCGTTGATATTCGGCAGGATTGGAATTTCTCTAATCAACTTGATCAAATGGACGGGGTGAGACCTAATTTTTCCCACCCTGAGAATCCCAATTATTATTACTTTATCCAAAATAGTCTAGATTGGCTACCGTCATTTGTAGAGAACAATCCAACATTCAAATTCGATGTGATTTTATTGGATGGTGACCACAATTATCAAACAGTTTCTAAAGAACTGGAGTATTTTGACCAACTTTCGTATCCTCACACGCTCTGTATTTTAGACGATTATCACGGCAAATATGCGGAAAAAGACGACTATTATGCCGATAAACCAAGTCATGAGGGTCTAGATCACAAAGAATTTGATCGGGATGCAGAGAAAAAGGGAATGCAAACAGCGGTTAATGATTTTATTGAAGCAAATAAAGATTGGCACCTGACAGACTCCGGGCGTACTGATTTGGAGCCCATTATTATGACTAGGATGCTAGAAATGATCGGGGATCCCATGGGAGATTTTGGACTTTCCCTCAAGACTGACAATTCTGAAGAATAAAAAAATTTAAGGATGGCTTGACATGAATATTGTTGCCCTTGTAATCGGATGGATCTTGCTTGGCTGTGCTTCGGCGTTCATATTAGCCGCTGCGTTCTTTGGTGTTAAAGAAGAAAAAAATTTGGAGGAAAGTGAAAATGATTTATAAGTCATTGTTTTTTCTAGTGTTTGCCAATATGTTTAATCAAGCATATCAAATGCAACATATTACTTGCCCGAAATGGGTGCCGGGAACCAATGAAGTTCTGCCGGTTGGAGTCACTTTATCTCCACAATTGGAATTGGAAAACCGAGTTCGGTGTTACTGTGAGGTTGTCAAACAAAAAGAGCAGGAATGTATTGCTCGACATGTGCCGGCAAACCTGTGCAAGGCACGCACGGCTCAATGGGTAGAGGATAATCTGAGACTGCAACAGCCGCTGATGAACACTAATGGTGTAATGCGCCCCCCTCAAATGGATCGGATGATTAATGTTAGCCCGTAGAGGTATGGCTCTTATTCTTGTTTTAGTGATGAGTGCATTTATTGGTATGAGTGCAATGTTATTATTTGCTACCACGAATATGGAAACCATGATCGCCGGCAACATTCGGCGCATGAACCAAGCAAAAATTTCGGCGGCGAGCGGGCTTAACCATTTTACTGCTCTTGGTTTGACTTACGGAACACTTAGACGGCGTGCTGGCGATCTGCAAACTTTGCAGATTATTCCTATGACCCAACTATCGCCTCGAACGTCCTATGAGGTGAAGGTACTCTTTTCTCCTGCTCTAAGTGAAGGGCAATATATGGTAAAAAGTACTGGTTACTATTCCAAGGGTGACAAGGTTTTATCATCTCATCCGATAAAAGCCCTTTTTCAAGGTAGACAATAATAAAACAAAACTACTTATGTATAGTCTGGGAGTAAAGCATGATCTCGAAAAATAAAATGTGGCTGAGAATCAGTTCAGAATTAAAAGAGATCGGTCGCTCTAAACAGATGACTGAAAATATTATGACTCGCATAAGGAAACTCGACCATGTTGATCACCAGATCTCAACTAGCCAAGATGATAAAAGAAGAGATTGATAAGGAACTGGCTGAAGCCACGGCTCAGACATGGAACCACGAAGTAATGACTCTCTTGAAGCGTCTAGATCCTCTATACCCTGCGGTGGCTAACCAGCAGGAGCGAGTGGAAGAAATAATTTTATCCGCATTTAATGAAGTCGAGGCAAACCCGGAGATTTCGGCTGTTCTTCTAACCAAAGCCATCAAGGGTTTTAGCCGGGAGAAAGCCAAGAGAACACTGGCCACCAATTTGATCATTGGGGCTCTGGAACGTTTAAGCCCAGAAGCCGGCAAAATGTTTAAAGATAAAATTAGATCCGGCAAAGAAGCCCTCGCTCTATCATGGAAAACAGACCGACCGGGCGCTAATCCAGATGATGACCGATCAGCAAGATCTAAAGAGGTCACACAACCAGGATATAAAAAGAGTTGGAAAAAAGATGGCCATAAAATTACATATTACTAAACAACAGTTCGTCAATAACTTAGTTGAAGCCATGGCTGACGGTGAGACTCAAAGAATTTATAGAGATTCTTTTGTGCGTCTATTGGCTAAAACCCGTCGAGGAAAACAACCCAACACACCACCTTTTACTAAGCGAGCCCGTGTTGGTAAATCAGGACCGGTAGGATCCCCATAAGATGCAATCAATGTCACGTCAATGGAGAAAGTATCTTGAAGAGAACCTAACTGTTGGTTTTCCTTTAAATTTTCAACCTCACAAAACTTTGAACCAGGATTTCTGGAATCAGCCCGGCGATAAGTTAGATCCAGAAATACGAGAAAAACTCTTAGAGATTGCGACCGATTTCATCGAGAAGAGTGAGGCTGCCGAGGCTCCTATAAAAGACATTACCTTTACTGGCTCTTTGGCAAATTATAATTATTCTCCTTTTTCTGATGTAGATCTTCACGTCTTGTTTGATTTTTCCGACATTAATGATGACGAAGAATTAGTGAGACAATATTTCCAGTCTCTTAAATCCGTCTGGAATTTTACTCATGATATTCGGATGCTCGGATATGAAGTCGAGATTTATGGACAACACTCTGAAGATCCGCATGTGGCATCAGGGCTATATTCTGTTTTAAACGATGAGTGGATTGTTAAGCCCGAACCTGAAGATCCAAAAATTGATCATCGAGATGTGAAAATGAAAGCGGAAGCGATTGAGGACCAGATCGATCGAGTAGTCAATCTTTATGAGACTGGGCAATACGAAGAGGCAATCGAAAAAGCCGATAAATTAAAGGCGAAAATTAAAAAACTCAGACAATCAGGACTCGATGATGTCGGGGAATATTCGGTAGAAAACCTGGCTTTTAAGACACTACGTCGAAACGGGTATCTTGGAAAGTTATCTGATGCAAAAACGGATTCATATGACAAGATGCTTTCTCTAACAAAATAAGGACACTATTTATATTATGAAAATTACAAAAACAGAACTCCAAAAAATAATTAAAGAAGAGTTAACCAAGGAAGCCCTGGATACGAAATCTTTTGAGGAATTGTCCTCTAATGATCAAGACGTGCGCAATGATATTGAGGCTGCCCAGCAAGTCTTTAGAATGATTGAGGGACCCGGCGTTTTGTATCGCATGAATGAGGACAAGAGGAGCCGTTACGAGCAGGCGATAAGAGAAGAAATGAAAGACTTGAAAAAACGCATTGAGGTTGCTCGGCGTCTAAAAGAAAATAAGTTTTCCGATGTACGAAATATTAAAAACTTAGAAGGCTTGTTTATACATCTTGGTGGGCTAGTATCATCTATAAGAGAGGGAACTCTTAGGGTCAAAGAAGAGTTTTCATATGACCCATCTCGGGAAGATTAAAACAAAAGGTAAAGATAAAATGAAAATCACAATAGAACAGTTAAAATCTCTTATCAAAGAAGAAGTCGCTCGTAGTAACTCACCTCTATTGGCTCAGCCGGAAACTCTTTCCGAAGCCTCTATGATGCGCCCGAGGGCTCGGGATATGTTCGGTAAACGAGTGTACTGGAGAGATCTCATCGAAGAGAAGACAAAGAACGCCAAAGGGAAGATTAAAGTAAAATATGAACGAGTAATTAACTCTGGAATTATTGATAAACCCTCTGAAGAGTATCCAGATGGTGGGCTCCCAGGATATCGTGAAACACGACAGCCACTATTGCGCTCTGACCAGCCCATTATTGCCACACTAGATGATGGCGACAAAGCCCGCTTTAAAAGCAATGGACAAGAAATTACTCTCTTAGATCTTCTAGATGACCGAGAAGTCAAAGACTTAATCAACTCTGGCGAGATTGACATTAGTTAATCTGTAGTTCCATTGGTCCTAACACAGTTTGAATAAACTACTTAGATAAGGGGTCTATGGGATATGAGTGTATTCAGAGAACACAAAACAATTGCCGACAGAGCAGCCAGTGACCGCAGCCGGCATCGAGAAAAAATCGATAAAGCCATTAAAGAGAGCATCAAGGATGTGGTGGCTGAAGAAAGTATTATTGGACAAAGTGGAAAGAAGAAGATAAGAATTCCTGTAAAAGGAATCAAAGAGCATCGATTTGTTTATGGATCTAATGAAAAAAACAAACAAGTAGGATCAGCGCAAGGAAAAGATGTCTCCAAAGGCCAAAGAGTCGGACACCGTCGTCGAAGAAAACAAGACCAGTCTGGTGAAGGCAACAAGCCTGGAAATAAACCTGGTGAAGAAATGTACGAAATTGAGATGTCCTTAGAGGAACTTGCAGGATATCTTTTTAGCGATTTAGAACTTCCGGAATTAGAAAAAAAGAATTTTAAATTCACTACTCAGGAAAAGTTTAAGCGTAAAGGCAAACGCCCTTATGGAATTCGTCCTCGTCTCTCGAAAAAAGAGACAATTAAACAAAAACTTAGGCGTAAAAAAGCAGCGATAAAGTCGGGCGCATATGATCCCGAGTCTGATGAGAGATTTACATTTCACGAGAGTGACCTTAGGTATAAGCATATCGCACCAGTTCAAAAAGAAAATACTGCCGCAGTTGTCTTCTTTGTTATGGATGTTTCTGGCTCCATGACCAAGTCTAAAAAGTTTCTTGCCCGGAGCTTCTTTTTCCTTTTATATCAATTCTTAAACCATAAATATTCCTCTATCGATGTCGTGTTTATCTCACACACTACACAAGCAAATGAGGTCAATGAGGAGCAATTCTTTACTCAGGTTCCGAACGGCGGGACTATGGTCTCCTCAGGGCTCACAAAGGTTGAAGATATAATTGAGAAAAGATATCACCCTAACAATTGGAATATTTATACGTTCTACTGCGGTGACGGGGACAACTGGAGTATCAACAACAAAGAGACTATAGAGGCATTCCGCCGCCTAAAAGAAATTAATCAAATTATTGCTTATACAGAGATCGGAAAATTAGTAGATTACAGCCAACATAGTCTATACACGCAGCCAGAAAAGCGTCTGTGGGATTGGACTAAGTTAGTTGAAGACAAAAATTTCAAGAGGCTTCGTTTAGAAAAGAACAATGATATATGGCCATCTTTTAAGAGGCTGTTTGGAGGGAGATCCTAATGGCTGACTGGTCCGCAGAAGAATTACAAGATTGGGATGAAAAGATTTGCAAAATTGGCAAAGATCTGAATCTTGATTGGTATCCTATTGAATACGAAATCTGTGATTATAAAGAAATGATGGGTCATATGGCTTATACGGGTCTGCCAACACATTACCGTCACTGGTCTTTTGGGAAATCATTTGACCGGATCCAAACAGAATATAACCTGGGTATGTCTGGTTTGCCCTACGAGATGATCATTAATTCCAACCCCAGTATATCGTATCTTATGACTGAAAATCCAATGCCAACACATATTCTTACTATGGCTCACTGTGTTGGGCATAGCGACTTCTTTAAAAATAATCGCATGTTCGCAGAGACAGGCGCAGACACTGTCATCGATCGCTTTAAATCGGCTGGCAAGCGGGTTAAAAAATATATGGAAGATCCGAATATTGGCGTTGATGAAGTTGAGAGGGTGCTAGATGCTTGTCACACTATTCGCTATCAGGTCCCACGAAGCCCAGGGATTAAAAGAAGAAACCACAAAGATCTTAAAAAATACTACACTGATTTAGTTGTAAAAGATACAACAGGCTGGTGGGATCACTTTGATCTTAACAAGGTCCCCCTAGAGCCAGATTGCAACTTACTAGGGTTTATTGCGGAACATAATCGATTCTTGGAACCATGGGAGAGGGATTTAATAACCATCGTAGAGAAAGAATCTCAATACTTCATCCCCCAGGCATGTACAAAAATCATGAATGAGGGGTGGGCTTGTATGATGCATGAAAAAATTATTAATATTCTTGAACTTCCTGATGACTATCACTTGTCATTTATACGTTTACATAACCAAGTGGTCAGACCTCATCTCGGGAGAATTAATCCATATCATCTTGGGTTTAAGATATTTAAACATATCGAAGAAAAGTATGGGTTTGAAGAATGTTTACGTGTAAGGGAGACCCACAACGATGAAACATTCTTAAAAGTCTTTTTGAATGAGGAAATGTGTAAAGAATTGAATTTATTTAGTTATTCTTTCCATCAACGGGAAGGATATAATAAAATTACAGATCTTTCTGATGAAGAAGGCTGGCAAACAGTGCGTGACGACCTAATTAAGAGTGTAGGACTAAATAGTGTTCCCGTCGTCCTGGTAAAGGAATTACGCAAAGATGGAACACTTATTTTAGAGCACGAACATGATGGTAGGGACTTAGAATTATCCGAGGCTAATAAAGTTTTTGAACAAATCAATGAACTCTGGCCTGGAAATGTAAGATTCACCACAATCATCGAAGACGAAACTTGGGAGTTTTAAAAATGTCAAAAATCGGTAAATCAGATAAGTTTCTCAAGTTAGTAGGGAAGCACCAAGAGAGAAAAAAGGTTGAAAAGTTCAAAGGAACCCTGTCCGATTATCTTCAAGTCATAGAAGAAAACACGGGAGTGACAAAACTTGCCCATAAGAGATTGTTCGATGCAATCTCCGCTCATGGAATAACAAGACTTCAAAATTCTGATTCCCGATGCAATAAACTATTCAATGGCGAATCATTGAGAACTTATGATTACTTTCAAAGTAAGTTTTTTGGCATGGAACGCTCGTTAGCCAAGGTGATGCGCTTTCTGAGATCAGCATCGCTTAAAGGCGAAGAGAGTCGTCAGGTTCTTTTACTGCTGGGTCCTGTTGGTGCAGGTAAGTCTGCACTCCTAGAGCATATCAAAGGTGCGCTAGAAGAGTGCGAGCCCATGTATCATATTGATGGCTGCCCTATAAATGAAGAACCTCTTCACTTAATTCCCCGATCACTCAGGGATGAGTTTCAGGATCTTTATGGAATTAAAATCGAGGGTGACTTGTGTCCAGTATGTCGCTTCCGCCTTAAAGATGAGTTTGACAATGATTATACTAAAATGCCCATCGCTCAGTCATCTTTCTCAGTGCGAGGAAGACGAGGTGTTGGTGTTGTGCCTCCCATGGATGCCAATAGTCAAGATGTTACAGTTCTCATAGGCAGTGAAGATATCTCTAAATTAGATATGTACTCCGAAGACGACCCAAGAGTTCTATCTCTAAATGGTGCCTTTAACGTCGGCAACCGTGGTATTGTTGAGTTTGTTGAGGTCTTCAAGAATGAGATCGAATTCCTTCACACTATGATTACCGCAACCCAGGAGAAGGCTGTACCATCACCAGGCAAAGGACCTATGATTTACTTTGATGGTGTTATCCTTGCTCACTGTAACGAAGCAGAGTGGAACAAGTTCAAATCTGAGAACACTAACGAGGCTATTTTGGACCGCATTGTTCGAGTTAATATCCCCTACTGTCTCGAAGTGTCGGAAGAACAGAAAATTTATGAAAAAATGCTTGGACTATCCGACTTTGATGGACATATAGCACCTCATACTTTAGAAGTAGCATCAATGTTCGCTGTCCTAAGCCGTCTTCACCCATCTAATAAGGTGGATCCACTGACTAAGATGAAACTTTACAATGGTAAAGACGTTATAGAAAAGGGAACTGTAAAGAAAATAGACATCAACGACTTACGAGATGAGGCACGGGATGAAGGAATGACTGGTATTTCTACTCGCTTCATCATGAAGGCTATTGATGCGGCACTATCTGATAGTGAAAGGAACATGGTTACCCCCATTTCTATTCGAGATGCCTTAATTAAGCAAGTTAAAGACCAAATCGTAGTAGAAGACGATCGAAATCGCTACTTAGACTTTCTTGGTAAGACTCTTCATGATGAATATCTCAATATTTTAGAGAAAGAAATCACTAAAGCATTTGTTTCTGCCTATGATGAACAGGCAGAGGCTCTATTTAATAACTATTTGGATCATGCTGACGCATATGTTAACCTGACGACTGTAAAAGACGGAGTAACCAATGAAGAGATACAGCCTGACGAATCTTTCATGTCTTCGATTGAAGAGCAGATTAATATTGTAGGTACTGCTAAGGAGAATTTCCGAGTAGATATCACGGCGTTTATGTTTTCTAAGTTGCGCCGTGGTGAAAAGGTAGATTGGAAGTCATATGCTCCCCTGCGGGAAGCAATTGAGTCCAAATTGACCTCCTCAGTTAAACAGATCTCTCGTATTGTCACTAAATCTAAGAGCCGTGACAAAAAACAACAAGGCAAATATAATGAAATGGTGCAAACTTTAATTGATGAGTATGGCTACACCGAAGATTCTGCTGAAGAAGTCATTAAGTTTGCTGCTAATAATCTCTGGAGAGATAGTTAGGCGCCACCATGGTGGAATACGAAGAAAAACTAAGCCGGCTAGAGTCACTGGTAGGGAATACTCCTATGATGAGGCTTTCCTGTACCTATAATAGCCAACCAGTAGATATTTACGCTAAATATGAAGCCTGGAATTTTACAGGTAGTATCAAAGACCGAATGGCTTTATGTATTCTCAAGAATGCATACCAAACTGGAAACTTAAAGCCTGGTGATATCATCGTAGAGGCAACTAGTGGCAATACGGGGATTGCTTTCGCCGCCATGGGGGCTTTTCTTGGACATCCCGTACACATTTACATGCCAAACTGGCTTTCCGAAGAAAGAAAGCAACTTTTGCGCTTCTATGGTGCTAAATTAATAGAAATAAGCGCCGAAGAGGGAGGTTTTTTACAATGTATAGACATTGCGAGCCAAAAAAGTAGTAAAAAAGGCTATTTCGGACCTAAGCAGTTTGAAAATTCATGGAATGTCTTTGCCCATATGAAGTCTACGGCACCCGAAATAGAAGCCACTCTATCTAGCAATAAAATCAAAAAACTTGATGCTTTTGTAGCAGGCACCGGAACTGGTGGCACAATCATGGGGATTTATCACTACTTTTCGGAGAAGTATGGTAATTTTAGTGCTTTTCCTATCTTACCGGACAAAAATGAAGACGGAGGACACCGGATTGAGGGAATAGGTGATAGTTTTATCCCTAAGATACTTAACTTAGACAGTTTAGAGGGTGTTTTGCGAATAAATGACTCCGATGCGATCAACGTATCGAGAAAAATCAACAAACTTGGGCTCTCAGTGGGTATTTCTTCGGGTGCTAACGTATTTGGTGCTCTATCCGTTGCTCATGACTTAGGGAGCGACTCTATTGTTGCTACTATATTGTGCGATGATAATAAGAAATACCTAACCACTGACCTGGCTTCAGATACCGTAGAGAAATCTTCTCAAGACATAGAGATAACTAATTTTGAATTACTTTCTTGACTAATGTAAGATATATGGTAAACTGGTGTTATGAGTATGAGATCTGATCCCAATAATTTAGAAGAATTACATCTTATACTTGAAGAATCTCTTAATTCTCCCATGGCAAAGGTGGACTATCCAAAAGAAGCTCTCCCTGTGGGGACCTATATTCGCTCGACACGATTAGATAAATTAGGCATCATTATTAGTGCTTTTTACGGTGATAGGGATAAAGATGGTAAGAAGATCGTTGTCTATACTGTTCTTCTATATCCCGAAAACTCTCTGGTCGGCACATACACAGATCAGTTTTATGTATCGAATGAGTATGAGTATGAAATTATTGCCTATCTAATGATAGGACGAGCAAATCTGAGTGATGTAGCAGATTATTTTAAACAAGTAGGTTAATAATATGAAAAAAAATCCTAAAGCACTTTTATTCGATATGGATGGGACTATAACAGACCCTCGTCAGCATATCACCCAGGAAGTTGTTGAATCTTTGCGATCGCTCCCTAATGGGATAAAATTACATTTAGTAACTGGCTCAGATATGGTCAAAGTCGAAGAGCAAATCCCTACACCCGTTCTTTTGGATTTATTTGACAGAGTATATGCCTGTAATGGGACCAGCGTTTACAATTGCAATTTAGATATGGATGATGAAGTTCTTCCAATTGAACCTGAGTTGATCCATAACGTTACTTTACTCGATCATTATTCTGAGGCTGATATTAATCATATCGTGAACGTCTTATTGCGGAAGGCTGCTGATACGCACACTAAAATAAAGACCGGGACCTTTGTAGAATGGCGTGGAAGTCAGATTAATTTTTCAATCATTGGCAGAAACTGTACTACAGATCAACGGTTAGATTATGTCCAGTGGGACAATAAAAGTAAAGAAAGAGAAAAGATAATTAAAGTCCTCAGAGACGAATTCCAGGGATGGGGGCTATCTTTCCGCCTGGGCGGGCAGATTTCAATTGACATTACACGTGAAGGGTGGGATAAATCTTATGCCTTTGATAATATGATTGAGACTCCAGATCAGTGCGTATTCTTTGGAGACAAGATTTGTAAGGACGGGAATGATTTAGATATTGCTATGAAATGTTCCAAGTATCACAATATAGAATCTCCAGCGGATCTATTACTGCAACTTCAGGATTACAGATGAGTGTTCGGCTTTCTTACTCTACTGGTTGGTATTCTATTAGCCCTGCTTTTACCTGGTGGAACAATAATGCTCATCGCTTGGCTGAAATCAAGGCACGCAGAGAAGCAGCGAGAACTATTGAAGAAGATAAACGAAAAAAGAAAATTAACTCTGCAAAAATTGCAGAAGGAACAATATCGGTATATGCGTGACGCTAAACTAAGGAATAAAAAGAAATGAAATATGTTTTAATAGGAGCAACTATCATTAACTGTCTTCTCGGTTCATATAATATGATGTTTGCAGACATGTCTTGGGGCGTCTTAAATTTTGCAGTCGCCTCTTTATGTGGTTATAGTTATTTGCAGTTGGAGGATTGATGAACTGCTTTCAAATCGAAGTCCGTGGCGTAACCTTTACAATCTGGGCACCTACTATTCAGGATGCTCTAGAGACCTTCATGATTGATATGGAGTTTTATGAGGTACCTAAGGAATTGGCCTCTATGGGATCTTCAGACACAGAAGATAACTTCTTTCCTCCTGAATGTGGTGGTTTTTAATTCATTTTTTTCTTGACTTCTTTTTAACCTATGATATTATAGGATATAAGATAGAGGAGAAAGACATGGCTGCTGCAAATCCCGAAGTTGAGTTTCACTTGGATAGTTTCCTTGGCGAATGCCAGACGATGCTCAGTGATCATTATAAATCTAAGTTCCCCACTTTAAACGTCCCCAATATCAAAGTCTATCCTGGCGGGAAATATTATAAGGTTGCTAAGAAAGATAGCAGCCTTAATGAGAGTGTTTGGTTCTTCGTCAGCAAGGAAGACGGCAACATTTGGAAGCCTGCTTCTTGGAAAGCACCCGCTAAGAACTTTCCTCGTGGCAACATCCTTAGTGATGCTGCCAAAGATGTAATCGGAGTCTACGGGATTTAAAATGATTTTTACTGCTCTTATTTTACTCGCTGTCCCAAGTTTACAGACAAATGTTGTAAACCAAGGCAATCCCTCAACAGGTATTTATTGTCCGGTTTTTATGACTAAGGGTGAGGCTATCTTTGGCGGACCAGATGTAAAACCTCGGGGACTTAATAAAGTTTTACAAAAGCATATGTGTTTTACTCACGTTGTGATGCCCCTCCAGCAGATTTGCATTATGCAAGGTCACAACGAAAAGCGTTGTAAAATGAGAACCGTCAATTGGATTAAGAAAAAGAAATAAGAGATAACATGAGTCACTTAAAAGAGTTCGACAATACCGATGAGATGTATGAGTTTCTACTCAAGTGCCTTGAGAGCGGTAAATTAAGTCCAGAAGAAATGATGACGCCCGATTGGGGCGTATCACCTAAATTCATTATTGACGCTTCTATCGATGCTGGGCGTGCTTACCGATCACTCTGGATGCAGCCACTAATGTTCTTATCCGGAATTGCTGTTGGTATGATTGGCGGAGCACTTTTGAGTTTAGAAACACCTATTTATTGGCTAACCTTTTAAGGGGGGGTTTTAATGTCAGAGAATAAGAAACAGTGGAAATGTGATTTCAAGCTTGAGATTATCAGCAAAGAGGGAGTATCACTAAGTGATTTTAACGATTCCCTTGATAAGTTTGTTAGTGATTGGATTGATGTTATTCCAGACACAGGGACAGCAGCACCAGAAAGTGCTATTGACTTCTGGCACGGCGGATTACATTTTCCACCAGATAATGAAGAATAGAAATTAGGGAAACATAATGAAAAAACTAAACACTAAACGACGATAAGTGTCAGGGTTAAACCCGAACCGATCTGGCAGGAAGCATAAAGAGCCAGCGTCCCTACCTTCAGTAACCACATACCTTTGAAGAGTTGCGTGTGGAAAACGGTTTGTAGGGTTAGATACCAAACTAACAGGAATCCTCTCCAAAGGGGTGAAAACTCTTCAAAAATGCGCTTGTAACTCAGTGGTAGAGTGTCGCCTTTACACGGCGGTTGTCGTAGGTTCGATCCCTACCGAGCGCACCATCTGGTTCAGTAGCTCAGTTGGATAGAGCAACGGCCTTCTAAGCCGTGGGTCGCAGGTTCGAATCCTGCCTGAATCGCCAAGGAGTTTAAGATGTTGAAGGTTTTAGGTAAGTTGCCAAGAGAGTTGGGAGTCGCTGTCAGCGGCGGGCCCGACTCTATGGCTATCCTAGACTTCTTAAGCAATAACCATGATGTGACCGCTTGTTACTTTGACCATGGCACAGATTTTGGTAGGAAATGTAAAAGGTTTGTAAAAAACTATTGTGATAATAATAATATACCTTTAGTAATTGGAATTAATTATAATTCTCGTCCGCCCGAAAAATCACTTGAAGAACACTGGCGTGATGAGCGATACAAGTTCTTTCATAGTTTCAATATGCCGGTCATCTCAGGACACAACTTAGACGATGTGATAGAATGGTTTTTATTCTCTTCGATGCACGGCAAGAGTAAAGTTATTCCATACAGCAACAAAAACGTTATTAGACCCTTTATCTCTACTTCTAAACGTGCTCTAGAAGAGTGGTGCAGTAACAAGGAAGTTCCCTACCTCATAGACCCTGCAAATATTGACCGAAAGTTTATGAGAAGTATCATTAGGCACGATATCATGCCCCAGGCTCGGCTGGTCAACCCAGGGATTGAAAAGACCTTTAAAAAATTAGTTGAAAAAGAAATTAATTTTTCTTGACTTTTGTAGCATGTGTGAGAAACTATAAGTGGAGGTAAAATGGATAAATCTATTTTCGATAAACGCTATGCGCCCCATTACGACAACTTCTTTTCTATGATCGATCATATTGGTCCTGAATTAAATGATCGTAAGAATCGTTTTGATAAGGCTGATCTCATCGAGGCTGCTCTAGAAAGAGCAACCAACGGAAGGCTATCCTGGGAAGACAGTTTAGGTTTCGATAACTACGATGCCCAAAACAAAGAAAAGTTTGAAGTTAAGTCTCAAGGAAACTGCCTCTATACCAAGACGGGTAACTTGAAGAAGAAGACAAGTGCCATCAAACTTACGAACACACTTCAAAAATCATCATCGAACAAAACATTGAACTGTACTGCTGACTATCTTATCTTGATTGACAGCAAACAATTTGCCATGGCCATCATCTCTTACAAGGAAGTGGTAGAAAAATACTCTCAAGAACTTAGCGACGGTTTTAGTTGTCAGATCCCTACCGATAAACTTATTATCTTAAGGACTCCAGAAGAGTATGTTAAAATAATCCAAGAAAACAGTATTGATTACGCTCCTGCAAAACGCCAACTTCAAAAAGAGTATGTAAACTCGTGGTTTGAGAATGAAATTTAAAACTGTAGCCTATAAAGGCAGTAAAAGAAAACTCCTAACAGATATTGAACTGATTGCTAAAGACATTGGCGCTCGCACAATCTTTGATGGGTTTTCAGGGACAGGGATTGTCAGTGCTTACTTACGCTCCCAAGGCTATCAAGTAGATGGTAATGATATCAGTGAGTCTGCATCTATTTTTGGTAATGTATTCCTTAGAGGGTATGATCCTGGCGTAGTTAGCGATGTGATTTCCCTATTAAATCATCTGGAACCCACCGAAGGGTGGTTGACTCAAAATTACAGCGGCAACCGTAAAAGGAAAATCCGAGGCACTGGTGGAGAAGTCCAGGATCGGCCAATGGGCTACACTAAATCTAATGCCATGAAGTTAGACGCAGCCAGGGATTTCATTGAAACTTTAGAACTTAATGAAAAAGACAAGAATGCTTTAATCTTCTCGATTGTTTTGGCAGCGGATTCAGTCTTTAATAATTCGAATGATCAGAAAAGTTCTCTCAAAGAGTGGCAGGCAAAGTCACTAAGAGAAGTGAAATTTGAAGCACCTACTTTGGTTAGTGGTTTTGATGGTCTCCAATATAAGGGAAGTATCTTAGACGTTGATGTAGGCTCCTATGATATGGTTTATTTAGATCCTCCTTATACTCATGGAGTGCTCTATGAAAGTTGTTATCATCTTAATGATAGCATTGCAACGTGGAATAAACCTGATTTAGATTATGATTATGCTCTCCCTCGACCTAAGAATATTTGTTTCCGCAAAAATGGGCAAAATGCTGGCATGTTCTACAACAAACAAACGGCAATTGAGTGCTTTGAAAAGATGGCAAACAAATTTGATTGTCGGCGGCTTGTGTTGTCTTATAGTGATGCCCCAAGAAACACCTTGACAATTGATGAATTGTTTGGTATATTCTCTAAACGAGGTAATTGTTATATTCGGACAAAGGATCATAAGATTTGTACCCAACCAAGTTCGATGAAAAAAATCTCAACCAATCTAAAGGAGTATTTTATTATTATTGATAATTAATGGATGTAGGGGATTAGCTCAATTGGTTAGAGCAATTGACTCATAATCAATAGGTTCTGGGTTCGAGCCCCAGGTCCCCCACCATGCCCGAATAACTCAGTTGGTAGAGTGCCTCACTTGTAATGAGGAAGCCGTGGGTTCGAATCCTACTTTGGGCACCACAGACCTAAGCAAGTCTATAAACTGCTTTTGACTTATTGCTCCTTAACTCAGTTGGTAGAGTGGGAAACTGTTAATTTCTTGGTCGTTGGTTCAAGTCCAACAGGAGCAGCCATAGGCGGCTATCGTATAATGGTTATTACCTCAGGTTTCCAACCTGAAGACCTCAGTTCGATTCTGAGTAGCCGCTCCAACTCCGGATCTAGTGTTCTAGCCACAGGGAGCAGGCTATGAGGTGCGATCCCTCACGGAGTATTTGGAAGAGTGTCCGAGTGGTCGATGGTGAGGCACTAGAAATGCCTTGTGCAGCGATGTACCGTGGGTTCGAATCCCACCTCTTCCTCCAGCCTCACCTTCGGGTGGGGCTTTTTTTATATAAGAGCATTTTTTTGTGAATAAAATATCTCCTCAAGCGTATAAATGACGTTCACGATACTAACTAATGTGAGCGTTCAAAAATGTTGCAATACATGTTTTGAAAAAAGTTTCCTTGAAATAGTTACATTAAGCACTTGTTTATTAAAGCAAAGTGTATGTTATGATTTTGTTATATTTTTAATTCATTTATTTCTTTGGAGGAAATAATAATGACAACAACAACAGATAGAAAATATATCTTAAATGCTGAGATTCTCGGTGCTATGGATATTGATGCCAACGGCGCATTTACTGGACTTGAAGCCGCAGACGCAATTGGACAGGTTGATACCGAACTGTCTTCGGGTATTAACGGTGCTAATATTCTTTCGGCAATTAACTCGGCTTATGCAAAAGCAGCTGGTAATAATCCCGGTGGTCCTCAGCACGCCTTACAGATTAACAATCCCGATGGAACGTTCTCTGGTAGTATTCGCTTGCTTGCTCAAGATTCCGATAGTAAGGTTTTTGTAAGTCATACAGGTAATTACAACTTGACAGGTTCGAGCGTCATAAGTGCAGGTCTTAGCGTTGCTGGTGCTGCCAGCCTCAATAGCACTTTGGGTGTTGCAGGACAGGCTGACTTTGCTGGTCTCCTGAATGCTAACGCAGCCCTTACGGCTTCTAGTGCAGTGATAAGTGCCGACCTGGCTGCCGGAAACACTGTTGTTGGTAGTCTTGCTTCTGTAGGCGCTGCGAGCATGCAGAGTACTCTTGATGTGACTGGTGATACTTCTGTTAGCAGCTTTGATTCATCTGGTGTT
>Ga0209309_10002323_pt1 | contig 17457 bp, 24 predicted proteins | sample COGITO_mtgs_1204_2_FD_184807 | JGI IMG/M metagenome (GOLD analysis project Ga0209309, IMG submission 184807) | Pelagic marine microbial communities from North Sea - COGITO_mtgs_120412 (SPAdes) (version 2) | ecosystem: Environmental > Aquatic > Marine > Epipelagic ... | reverse complement strand
GCACAATTTAGATATGTAAATGTACCTTTCAACATATCTTCGGAACAATTAAAATCTGCGGCAGGTGCTAGATGACCCTTATCCCATACATTGTCAACATAATCTGCATCGTCTGAAGTTATCACACCTGGATAAGTCTTAAATGACATACCAAGTCTACTAACATCTCCATCTGTACATTCAACTTTATAGGAAATATTTAAAGGTTGTTGATATTTTTCAGAATATTCAACTGTAAATATATCTGTTGTTATAGTCTTTACACCTTGACCATATATGCTTAAGCAAAATAAAGAAAAAAGTAATATAAATTTATTTTGTATCACTTATTTCTATTTTTTAATTTAAACCAATTAGTCACAGATAATGTGGTTATAACATATGCTCCCATTGCTGCAATTATATAGAAGCCTGAATACTTTCCTAAATAATTATAGTACACTGATGATGTTGTTAATGCCATCCCTAAAAACCAAGCAATTGCCCAACCAGTTTCAGGTACTTTTTTAATTACCTTTGCTTCAAGATGTTCAACTATTTCGTCATGTACAACTCTTGATAGAGCATCTTGTAATCCTTTACCATAAGCTGGTACTTTTTCAATTGAACCATCAGGGTTCTTAACTGTAATTTCATACTTAAGATAACCGTTAAAAGTTTGGCTCTCTTTTCTCAATTCTGCATGAATGGCAATTTTTTTAGCCTTTTTCTTTTTCATAATATTCGTCTTGTTATGTTACTTAATATATTTTATCCAAGAAAGAAGATTTGTTTCAGGTTTCCAGTTTAAATTCTGGGTTATTAAACTAATATCTGCGACCGATCTCATTGGCTCATCTCTTTTTGCGATATGTATATGCTCACCTCCAAATGCTTCAGCAACTTCAATTACCTGTGTTTCTGAACCACTACCTACATTATAAATAGGCATTTCTTGTTGATAGTCTGCTTTTGCCATTTCTAAAATAGCATTCACAATATCTCCTACATAAATCCAATCTCTGGTTTGTGTACCATCACCAGTTACTGTGATAGGTTGATATGATTGATATTGTTCTAAGAAAATAGGCACAGCTGATCTGTAACCTCCTGTAGATCTTTGGCCTTCACCAAAAACATTAAAGAATCTTAATGCGCTGCATTTGAATTCTGGTCTATTGTAACCGGCTAACATGTATTCCATTTCCAGCTTAAACTCAGCGTATGGGCTCATTGGCTGTGGCTGTGATGACTCTTTAAGTGGCACATCAATAGAATCACCATAAACTGCCGCGGTGCTAGCAGCGACCACTGTTTTAGCTCCCATCTCGTATGCCCACTCAATTACTCTTCGACTACCAATACATATACCTGTCCAATACTTCATTGGATCCTCTAAACTCTCGGGTACACTAACAGGTGCCGCTAAATGAAATAAAGTATCGAATTGTATGGTAGGTAATTCGTCTACTGTAATATCTCGTACTTCTATCATTAAATTTGGATGAGGTTCTAAATTGTCTATATCACCTGTGCTAAAATTATCTAAGACAGTTACGTAATATCCATTACTTAATAGTTCTTTAACTAAATGACTACCGATAAATCCGGCACCTCCTGTAACTACTGCTCTCATATATTATTTAATTTATTAGTTTTTGATTGGCAAAGAAGCATATATTATCACCTGCCGGGTTAAATACAGTAAATGATGTAAATCCTAGGCCGTGTAAACGATCATAAATTTCTTTAGAACCGGCCTCGCCAATAACATTAAGGTGCATTTCCATAGCAATACATCTTATCTTAGATAGGTTTGCATCACTAATACCTCTAAATGCGTGTACTTCAGCACCTTCAATATCCATTTTCATAAAGTCAACACCTTCTATAATACCATTATTAATAAGAGTATCTAGAGACATAGACATTACATTTTGTAAAACGCCATTATCATGTTTAAGTACAGAACTACCACCCGGTACATCAGCTGTATATGCAATATTAATAGATTGATTATCTGTATCTGATATTGCAAGTCTATGTGCTTCACATTGTTCTGGTCTATTAAGAGATAACAGTTGAAAGTTTTCCTGTACAGGTTCAAATGAATAGATCTTACTAGCACCTTTATCTGCAGCAAATCTGGCAAAAATACCTATATTTGCACCAATGTCAAGCACACGATCACCTGGTTTAATAACCACATCGTCCCTTTGATAAATACTATCATCAGTATAACCACCATCCACACAATCGTAAATTTCATAATAGATAACTATGGCCTCGTCTATTTTTCCTAAGTGCCATGACCCAAAAATATCATGATTCCACTTTGCTTCTTCTGCTTCTAAATCCCTATAGGCTAGTTCTCCACCTAATCTGGTCCAAAAATATGGGTTAATTGGTTTCATATCTTATCCGTATACTTGTTTTGTTATTACTTCTATTACTCTATCAGAGCCAATAGTTTTAGTACACTCAAATTGTCTTTGAGTTCCTTTCCATGAAGGACACCAATTCCAATCACCTTTATCAAATGTATCCCATCCCCAACAACCATGACATACTTGATGGTTATTAATATAGATGGCATCTTCAAATTCCACATAAGGATCTGTAAATCCACTTATAATAACTACCTTTGCTCCAAGCGCCCAAGCAAACCAAGATAAGCCAGAGGAAATTCCAATAAACATGGTAGCATCATTGATAGCACTAGCTACTAGACTTAACTCTTCCGGTAATTGTTTAATACCGGTTAGGTCTGTGCCCTCTTTGCTAGCATGGTACACATCTATATTATTAACATTACACCAATCAATAGTCTCTTGCCAGCCAGTTGGATTATTCCAATATTTGGCTTGAGCTGTACTTTGGGTCGCGATCACCACACTAGGCTTTCGCGGGGCCTTTTGGGACTTGGTTAAAAATTCGGGCGCTAGTTGAGGCCTTTGCTCTTTATACTCAACGCCCATTCTGTCTGCTGCGATTTTACCCAGGGGTATTTGCCTCCAGTCGTATTTGTGTTCTGCCCTGTTCCATGGTTGTGCCATGGTATAAAAGACTCCGATAGTCATGAGCGCGCCCCTGTTAGGCTCAGCCCAGTCAATGATCTTTATGCCTCTTTCTAAGTACCATGCTTTATCAAAGAGCCATGGCTTGTGAGTCTTCACATAAACTTGTGATGGTTTGTGTGTGTACATCACTGCATGTAATTGACCCATGAAACTTAGAGTATCTCCAAGTGATGAACTTGCCATTACTACTGTCAACTCCTGGCCTTCTAGGCTCAGTGTCTCTGAATGGATCAGTCGATCGTTACTGTAAAGTTTAACAGTCCACTCAGTCCACCAGTTTCTTGCGGGCTTGTACCAGTTGCCGGCCTGTAGGCCAGTCGGTGCATATAATAAATCAGTACCATCCCAAAATTCAGCTCGTAGTTCTTCAGAGCCTACTTTCTCAATAGTTAATTTTGGCCCGTCCTGGTATTCTAATCTCCAGCGGGGTTCTTGGGGGGCTGGTGCCACTTTGGGGCCTCTTGGCGTCGCCAGGACCTGTTGGTACCAATCGATATGTTCTTGTGTGAAGCGTTCTAGTTCTTGCTCTGGGATATTTTTTCCTCGTGCCTCGGATGATTGGAGTGTTTTGATTAATTGATCAACATTTTCATGGAGGTCATCAGTGAATGGAACAATGTAGGGTGTAAACATGTCCTTATATTGTGGTAGATCTCTAGAGAACGTGATTAGACCATGACCGATCGCTTCACGCAATGCAAGTGGACTACACTCCCATGTTGAGTTAAACATAAATGCGTCACATGCACTCATAAAAGTATCAACATCAGTTCTTTCACCCCAAACAGTAACGTTGTCTGGTAACTTGTCCATAATAGGTCCCCAATATTGTTCAAAGTTTTCAGCTTGATTACCTACAAAATGAAAGTGATATTTACCAGGATAATTAGCTTCAACAATTCTAGCAATATCAACACCCTCTGCTTGATTTTTACCAGAAGTCCAAAGTCCTACATTAAGAATATGAATCTTGTCAATTGATAAACCTAATTTACCACGTGATTTTGCCTTCTCTAAAGTTGATGGTCTCTTATCTATAATTGGATATTCAATAACCGGCTTTAGTCCACCCCTTGTCTCAAAAGTCTCTAAATGATATGGAGTACAAAAAGCATACATATCTGGATCGTTGATCTTATCACCAGGATTGAACCAAATATTATGACATGTTTCAACTACTTTCCAAGGTTTATCATATAACCAATTCATTGCCGATTGATCTAGTTTATTAAAACCATCAAACGATTCTGGACATTCATCAATATGAATAATATCTGGATTAATAGCTTCGATCTTTTCAATTAGTCTTTGACCTCTTTCTGTAATATCTAAAGAGTTTAAGAAACCAATTGTGTGGAATTTATCACCTAAAAGCTCTATTAACTGATCTCTTTGAACATTATAAATATTACTATATTGTGTATACTCTATTAGATGTACTTCATAATACGGTACCTTTAACATAGCCTCAACTCGTTTTAAAACAAATTGTGGCATACCACCTGTGCTTAAATGTGGTGCTAGGAATAAGAGTTTCTTTTTATCTGACATAGTATATGTGGTATAATTTTGATCTAGTGGCAAATCATCATATAGATCTAGAACTGCATTAAAAGTTTGATCAACTGATGGATGACACTCAAACGTGGGTTTGTTCTCTAAACAGTAGATTTGTGGTGGAATAGCCTGTATTGTACCGTGCTCCTTAATATTGTACTTCATATTACTAGAACAAAAGATATCGCAACCTCCACCGACATACTTGTACTTATAATCTTGTGAACCTTTTCTGTAAGGTGCTCTTAGTTTAGGATCTATTGAGCTGCCTAATTGAATAATATTAACATCAGTGGTTCCTGCAATGTGCAATAAACCCGAATCCATTGTTACAATAGCTCGAGCTCTGTGATTCATCATCCATCTTAATTCAGCTGGATCATTAGTAGGATCATTAAGTAAATTGACACCTAATTTAATATCTAATGACATTACTGGTTTATCCACTGAAAATGTACCAACTTCGTGTGAATCACGTCCTACTGCGACAACTGGAATTCCTTCCGCATTTAAGCGATCTACTAATGCTTGCCATTTTGCTTGATCCCATGTTCTAGTTGGCCAAGTATGTGTTGGGTGAATTATAACATAATCTTTAATGCCTAAATCACGTTCACGTTCAATATAGAGATCTATTTCCATTTCATCTTGGGTTAAACTAAAACCTAATGAAACTGCATGGAACTGTCTAATATCCATATTAGAGGATCTAAACTCTACTTGTTCTCCACGTAAATCGTACGCTTTACCAACAATTGGCATAAACGTACGATAAACTTTAAGCGATGGATCATCTCTTAATGGATCATCAAGCTTTAAGGCTTTTGATACCAGTGGATGATTTTCAAATAAGAATGGTTTACTAGAAAAAACTATAAGTTGCGATTCATATGCCTTTGACAATTTCCTAAGTGTAGGAATTGCAGCTAATGTGTCACCTAATGCTGGGGTGTCAATACAGATCGCAACTTGTTTTGACATACATTAATAAGCTTCGTATGATTTCTCTTCTACAAAAAGAGATCCAGTTAATACATTGATTTTTTTCTTAACATCAGATCTGTCATCATTTGTATAATAAACTGATCGTGCCAACTCGACGAAATCTAAACCAAAGTTTTCAGCACGCTCATGCTCTCTAATAAAATCTTCAATATTCCATAGAGTTTTATTAACATTAAGTAAGTCTGTGTGTAATACTTGGAGCTCTTCAGCAACTGAGTCACTGGTAGTATAAATTTGATCTACAATCTCTTTAAGATAATCATATTCTTTTTGAATGTTAACCAATTTTTCTTGATCTTTAATTTGATCAAGTTTAATCTTTAATATAGTTAACTTGTCGATAATTTCTCCGTTTGATACTTCAATCTTCATTAGTTTTCTTGTTTATCAGCGAATGGCTGGGTTAATAATTCTGCTGCAGCTGCAACAAATACTGAATCTCTTACACTTAATACTCCTGCACCTTGCGCAGCGTTGGCTGCTTGGATTAAAATATTGATAGCATGTAATTCTGTCATTGATTTAACCTCTTCAAATGGTGAAATCATTGCCTGCTCTTGAGTTGTTTGTTCTGACATATTAATTTGTTTAGTAATTATATGCAATTATACAAATTGGTTTCAATTAAAGACTTAGCAATAATGAAATCATTTCATGTTGTGGGAAGATATCTGACTTGTCCTTTCTGACCTGACCATGAGTTAAAACACCTTTGATTTTACCCATATTTGCATCTTCATTATAATTAAATACAATAGGATTGCCAGAAACTGGATAGTATTGAGATGCTCCATGTTTAGAAGTAGACTTTAACATCTCATGTATACCTGATTTTAAATTAATACCATGTTTATCTGATAATAATAAAAGTAATGCTTTAACAGCTTTGATTTGAGCATCAGAATATTTATGATAATATTTATGATCTTTGTAAGATGTATCTAATCTAACCACTTGTGATGGGTGTACTTCAGCACCATACCATGTATAAAACTTATCCTCTTTTTCAGTTAAATAACCGGCTGAACATATTTCTATACTAATACTGCCTTTGTGCATTTTAGAGGATTTAACTGCACCTAAATGATAGCCCCAGTATTCATCTTTAATTGCTTGTAAAATCTTACCATCCCATTCTGCTTCATCATCTTTTAAATTAGAAGCATTTGCGCTGCATGGAATTCCACCAATAACATAATGTGTTCCGACTCTACCTCTTTGGTCGGTCGCCCATTGATCAATAACTTTTTTAGGATTGTGTCGACCAGCAGTGTGGTGTAGGAATATCCATTCTTTATGTGTTACCTCTTTAACAAATTCACCATCAGGCAATGGATACTGTTGAATCCATGAAGCACCCGTTGTAAGATCAGTATCTGCTTCTAGTTCTAATGGATTATAGTCTAGTGCCGACCAAGTTAAAGGTCCTACTATACCATCTGATTTTAATCCTTTTTCTTTTTGAAATTTAATGACACTTGCTTTTGTTGCATTGCCAAATTCACCATCTGGAACTATGTCTAATAGCTCTTGGAGGATTCTAACTAAATCACCAGATTGACCTACTTTTAAAACGTATTTGCTTTGCATAATTCTTCTGTTTTCTTATAAAATATATCTATTAATTTATATATTTCATTTTTATTTGTAGTCCTATGTTTAAAAGCAAACAGTTCTTTTGTTGATATCTTATTTAATATCTTATATGTAATTGTATAAGAGGTTCTAGTTTTTAGTTTAGGACCCATACTTTTAATAATCCCAATTTGTTGTTTAGCCTTACCACAATAACCGTGATTAATACTAATATATGCAGAGACTGTATAATCTGGATGATCATCTAGTGAAAGATAGTAGTGCATCGCTTTTAACTCATTGGTTATTAAATATAACGAATGAATTGTACTATGATGTTCATTAATAATTCTAAAGAGTGTTTCTTTTTCTAAAGGTTTAGAAATATACACATCTTCTATATTAATCTTAAGTCTACTTATTTTCATTCTTCTTTTTAATGAAGAGTTCCATGTCTTCTTTAGCCTTTTTAGCCATAGCTTCGTCCCATAGTTTATCTTCATTTATTAGACCCTTCTCCTTTACTATAGAACCCACTGATGTTGGATTAATTTCATCTTCATCAACTTCCTGTTCAAGAATACCTAACATATCATCTTCCTTAATAGAACTTAGGGGTGCTTCTTCGGGTTCTGTTTCTAATTCAGCAACTGGACCTTCCCACCATGGTTTTTCTTGTAATTCTTTAGGTGTATCTTCATCGATAATATCCTGAATCTCTTCTTCAGTCATATCTGCAACCATATTATTCATTACTTGATCTAGCGCATGGTCTTCATCCCATTCTTCATCTTCTAACCCATCTAACAATGTATTATCCCAATCATCATATAGTCCAAGTTCTTGGTCTCTTTCTTCTTCAGTTGATTGTTCTACTACATGACTCTCAATCTCGTCTTGTAAACTATCATATGCATTAACCACACCTCGCATATCTTCTACTTTATCTACAATATCTTCAAAATATTCATCAGATGGTTTAGTTTCAAAATCAGACATTAACATATCTTCATCCATAGACCCATCTGTCAAGATTTCTTCATCCTCATCTTCTGGTTTAATATAGTCTATTAAAGATTTAATAAAGCCTAACGCGACTAAAGGTAAAATAGCACCTGAAATTGCTGCTAATACTCTTTTTTGGAAAATAGGTTCCTCTTCGATTAAATTAAATAATTCAGCCCATGAAGTATAATCTTCCATATTAATAAATGCATAATACATGTTACCTTGCATTTGCATTAGAGTGATTGTAATGAATAGTGCCCAAACTAGGGTTTTATTCATTTTCTTTAAAATAACAAGAGATGCCAAAGATGCAGCTGCTCCCACTTCAAATCCAATAGCAAGCGTTACTGCTAACCAGTATGGGTTTGATAGTTCAAAGAAATCAATTACGTGAATAGTTGAAATCACAGAAACTAATAAGTATAAAGATACAAATGTCCCTATTACAAAATTTCTTATTAAATTACCTTTCATTTTCTTATTGTATTTTTGGCCACTTATTTAATGGGCATTGTGATCCAGGTGACATTGATTTGGCTGATATATTACAACCACATCCTTTTACTATTTCACCAGTATCATTATTTTTCATTGCTTTTCTAGGGTCACACGTATTTCCTGTTCTCATATAACAAGAATTACATTCTAGCATACGCAAACGACTCATCTCTTTAGTCTCTACATCTAATGCACCAAAAGCATCTTTGATTCTATTTCCCCATCCAACTAAAATCTGTTCAAGTTGTGAAACTTCATTAACAGGCGTTTCAATTGGTTGTGGTGTTAAATTTGGATCAGTGTTATATTCTTGAGAATTTGTTTCTTCTGCCATAATGTTTTATTTCTGTAATTCCTCGATTTCTTTTTCAATCTGAGTTTGTCTCTGCACATCTAACATTTTTCTGTCAGTTGCTTGAATCATTCTCTTCTCAGCCTTAAGTGCCTCTATTCTCATGTCAGCAGAAGTTGGAAGTTTAGTGATTGTGGAATCAATTTGATTAATTTCTACTTGAGTATTTTTAAGTTCTTTTTTGACCTTTGTTAATTCGGAATCAATTCCGCATGATTTAAAGTAAGTTAATACTAGTAAAACTAAAATTAGTTTAGTGCCGTGGTCTACTAAAAATGTGTTAAATTTATTCATAATGTTGTATTTAGTTTAATTATCTATTCTATTTATCTGATCTATTTTCTCTGGTGTTAGGGCCTTTAAGAATTCAACAAACAATTTGATACATGCCTTTACATCTTTTTTATGAGCCATTTCCACCGTAGTATGCATATACTTTAATGGAGTTGCCAAAATTGCAGTTGGTGTATTCTCCATAAAGAATGCCATTGTATCGTTACCCATTGAACCTACTGTTAATTGAACAGGAATCTTTTTTGACTTTGCAACCTCTCTTAACATCTTATTAATGTCCCTGTGGTTTTGTGCAGTGTATTCTAAACATGGACCAAGTCCTCCTTTATTATCACCGTCTTTTGCTTTATCAATCTTAGGGGTATTGGTATTATGGCAAACATCATGTACGAGTGCCAAGTCTGCTTGAAGTAATTTTGCAATCTTTTTAGCTCCATGTAAACCAACCTCTTCCTGGACCGAGTTAACTACATATAAATCATATGGTAAGTTAATATTCGACTCTACGATAGTTCTAAGCGCTTCTGCTATGATGTAACCACCGATCTTATTGTCTAATGACCTCCCAACATAATAGTCCCCAATCTCTTCTAATTGTGTGTCAAATGTGATTAAGTTTCCAATCTCAATACCTGCAGCCAAAATGGCTTCTTTATCTTTAAGACCACAATCTACCCATAACTCATGTTGATCATAACCCATTGATGTGTATTCTTTTCTTGTGTGTATCGCTGGCCACCCAAAAACTCCACGAACCTTTTTACCATCATGTGTATGGATCATTACTGTTTTTGAAGGTGCAATCATATTGTCTGAACCACCGTGACGTTTAACTCTGATCATACCCGTTTTTTCAATATTGGTAATAATCCAGGCTATTTCATCACAATGTGCTTCGATAACAACTTTATGTGTGTTTACATTAAGGGTTTCGTATTTGTTTAATTTACTCTTAAGCACACCATACGAAGTTCCATATGCATCTTGTTTTAGAAAGTCAACATATGGTTTAATATAATCTGACCAGATCTGTTGGCCTTCAGCCTCTTGCGCAACTGGAGCGTATGCATTTAAGTAATTATATAAAAATTCTTTATTCTTTTTCATTTTTTTTAATTAATGTTTCTTTAAATCTTTTACGATATCTTTGCGAACTATTTATAAATAATTTACTTTCTTTTCCAAGATATACAAGTGTGTATATATGATTCAGGTATTTTAGTTTCTTCCATTATATTAATTCGTTCGACCTCAATTTCATGTGTTTCTGAATTCCACCCGTTAGATTTCAAATATTTAGCAACTCTTTGTCTACGTGCTGCTGCAGCATTGAAATAAGAGTATACTCCTTCGGGATTTAGTATTTCTGATACCTTTCTTGCAAATAACAACCAATCTGGTCTATCAAATGAATAGGTATCAAAATACACACCGTCAAACTTAATTTCATTTTTTATAAAATCATCAATAATATCTAGCCAATCTCCTTCAATTACACTATACCCACTAGATCTAGCAGTTTCTGCAAGTTGTGGATGAACCTCTATAACTGTATGCTCTTTAGGATTATGAGATCTTATGTAACCGTCAATAATACCCATACCATACCCTACATTTAAAATACTTCCATTATTTTGAGTTACTAGCTTTGCATCCAATTCCATAATTGGTCTTTCCCACCCATGCATTATAGATCGATTGTATGTGGGTTCAAGATCGGCTAACTTTAAAATGTCTTCATTGGTTGATTTAAGAGTGCCTCCATCATTAATCACGTCCGAGTTTAACCATTTATTTAAATTATTATTCATTTAAATACCTTTAAGTTCTTTAAACATCCCCCGGCGTCTCATAAATTCTTTAGAATAGAATTCTAAGTCTGCTTGCGTTAATGTAAAACATTGTGGAATATTATCCTCTTCATTTGCTATCCAAATCTCACCACCATCTGCTTTAATGCCAGTACGATCCCAGTAAGCTATGAAGTAAGCACCACATTGTAGAAAGTAGTCTTGGATCCAATCTTCTCTTTTTGGTCTACGTGAATTTTTATAGTCAATAATCTTAATTAAGCCATCTGTCATTTCTGAGATATTATCAACAGTTCCTGCCCAACCACCGGCCTTTGTAGTCCACAAAAAGGTTTCAGCTTCCATAACTGTTTTAACTCTATCAAAATAGTCTGCACTATTAAAATAGAATTTATAGAAGAATTTCCAAGCTTCTGCTAAGTAGAGTGCTCCGTTCTCTTCTTCACTGAATTGATTAACTTCATCATCATCCTTTGCAAGTGCTTTTAGATCATTAAGTCTTTTAGTAGCATCACCTTCAGTAGTTTTATAAAGTTCAATTAATCTGTGCATAATTGTACCTCTATTCATAGAAAGCGTCGAAATACGATCTGCCTCTGCTTCACCTACTTTTTTACGCCATTTGTCTAAACCGGATTTATCTTTGGTTTCACCCAAAATAGTTGTAACCGAAGGTAGTTTTGCTATTACAGTTTCACCTTCAGTTACTTGATAAAAACGAAGTCCATTTTCATGGACTCTTACTATTTGATATTGATCCAATTTAGTTTAAGATTAGGTGGGTGAATTTATCCCACATTGCAATCCACAGATCGCTATTTACATATATAAATTTATAGACTAAAAATAAGAGCCCTCCTACAAATGTAGTTTTAACAATATTACCTAAAACTGGCAACAAAGACAGTTCATCAAATACTGGCCACAAAATAACTAAATAGGATGCAGTACCAGATACTTTTTGAATTTGAGGATAAACCATGTCTGCTAATCCAATCTGTAACATAAAATTACCATATGTTGATATCTTGTTAAGTACATATGCTTGTTGGATTTCACCGGAAGCACCTTGTACTTCTTCTGGTAAATTAACTATACCATAAATTCGACCTAACCAATCAACCCTCAATTGAAAGTCTTTATTTAGTTGATCTTGATATTGATTGGCGGTTCTGCGAAATATCCACCAGACTCTTACATCTCTAGCGAATTCTCGCCAATAGATAAATGTATTTAAAAACCATTTTCCCATGTTAATTAACTTTAGTAAATTCTTTTAATTGCTGTAGTGTTTTCATACCATTTGCTTGATCGACAACATTCCCATCTTCCATATAAAATATAGCTGGAATAGATCTAACACCAAATGCCCTTGACATTTCTTGTTCTTCTTCGATATTAACTTTTACAACTTTAACATCAGTTACTTCGGCTTCATATTGTTCTAACTGTTTAGACAACATTCTACACGGCCCACACCAATCTGCATAAAAGTCTACGAGTACTCTACCTGTTTTAATTTCTTGTGCTTTCATATATTAATAGTCTAATGACCACTCTGTTAATAATTCATTATCGGTTAATCTAATATATGTATCGAGGTTTACATTGATCGCTATTTGACCTTCCATGGTCAAGATTTTAGTGAATTCTACTGAATCTTCAAATCTTTGTTCAGCATCGCCGTTATACATATCATCACTGATTTTAATCAGATCTTCAATTGATTCTTCTTGAATCCAAATTTGTATGGTCATAACTATTGTTTAATTATTATATAGTAAATTATAAAAAAGTTTCATTAAATCTATTTTTGATCTCCGCAAACTCATCTTTAGACATAGCTAAAAAATCTTTAACACTAAGTTGAAGCAATGGTGATTGTTCACTTGGCATTGACATTATTTTATTTGCTATTTTAGGTTTATGATCTATGCCTGCTAAATATATTTTACATAAATAACCATCGGTAATCATTTGATGTGGAAAGGTTTCAGTGTATTCCGTTACTTCACCATTCATCACTTTTTTAAAATAACTTAATCTGATTTTGGTCTCTTCTTTAGCGGCTGCTTCTACTCGGGGTATTATCCAATCTTTGATTTCTTTGCCTTTATTTAGATCTAATAAATATTGTTTTGTTGGCAATTTATATAAAGCATTTGTCATTGATACATCTAATAACAATCTATGTTTATTTAATGCGATATCATTAAGCTGATTGAAATCAGCTTCAATTATGTCCCAATCAGTGGTTTCGTCCCAATTATATTTGAGTAATATATCTAAATCCCATGTGTGGGCATTCCATAAGATTCCACCATGAATGTATGATTCATACTTCTCTAATATATTACTGACGTCCACGTCCTGTAAAAACCTAACTATCTTTTCATATATCGGTTTAGTCCACTTTGTGGTAGTCGTTACTGATCCTACTTGATATAAAAAGTCATTCATTTATTTTAAGAACCAACTAAAGGTTTTTTTAATTATTGTTAATTAAGTACTTTTTATGTATGCCGATGGACTTGGTAATCCACTATAATAATCCCAATCCTTTAAATCATCTCTGTGTATTGGTGTATTCCATTTTGGATCATACCAAAACCTGCGACCATTTGAGTCCATTCGGGTGTCCATTTCTTTATTACCATAACACAACATAAACTTTTCTTGAATTGCATTTGCACCAAATGGATTATCCCAATCTTTAATACTACCACCGCCCTTAGCATACGCTAACATTGGAATATCTGTACATAATTGAATAATTTTTGGGAATTTAGCTAACTGCATTTTAGCTGGCAAAAATGGATTAACTTCACCTAATCGATAAATAATTTCAGCTCGAAGATAATTACCAATTCCATTAAAATATTTTTGATTCATTAAGACTTCATATAATGGCTTATTAAATGCAGCCTTAGTCAAATTAGTCATAATATTTAAAAAGAATTCTCTGGGATCTGTGGTCGGATCCGGACTTCGGTCCTCATTCCACTCAACGCCCTGTTTCCATTTACCAAAGCGCCGAGCATCTACAAAAGATAATGTGGTACCATCTTTACGATAAAACTTTAAGTGTGAATGTTTCGGTTCTTGGCCAGTGTTAGTAACTTGAAAATGACCACTCATACCCATTGTCATTCTAATAGGAATACGTTGATCGCTATCATCATCTTTAATATACATTACAATTTCCTTTCCTTTGCTTTCGGCTATAATCCTAAAGTATTTGAATGGAATGTCCAACTCTTCACATTTGTGTTCTGGGTTCTTTTCAACATTAACATAAATCATACCCTTTGAGTTGTGATTTACATAATCTGCTGTTAATTTAAGTTCTGCTAATTCAGGCATTTTCTACTTGTTTTGAGTTTAATACTTCTTCGATATAGTTTGAAAAATCAACATAGCTAGTTTTTCCACCAATATTCCATGTAGTTAACTCGTTGATAGTATATTGTACATTATATGTTTTCCAATCATAAAGCGTAAATATCTCTCCATTGAATTCAAAGATCCATTCAAATTGAACTTTACCGTCTCCACTTTCTTGACTGTATGTTGGCTGACCAAATGCCTCGATTAATTGAGCATATGTGGTATTGTGAAGATAACCCTTAAGAGAGGTTCCTGTTGAGTAATCTTCTTCTTGACTTAATTTTTGTAGAATATTTTTCATGTGTTTATCTTTTAATTATACTACTAATATACACAAAATAATTGACATAAAAAAATTATTTGGCAATTATTTTTGAGTACTTATCTCAAAACTTCTACAAAGCCAACTTTTTTAATATCATTAGATTCAACTCTCATTACCAACCGATAGACAAAGGTTGATTCACTAACATTAGAACCCCACCATGTACCATCCCAATATTGATTGGTATCTCTTGTTTCAAATATAAGTTGACCACTACGTGTATAAACTTCTAACAGGTAATCTGAAACCGCCAATGTATCATCAAATATAGGTTTCCAATAATCATTCCTCATATCACCATCAGGAGTGAAGGCATTTGGAATATGGACTTCTTGTGCGAATGCAGTTGCTCCAACAAACATTGCCGCTATTACTAATAACTTTTTCATCTTTATTTACCAGTATATCTGTTAACTTCATCAATACAAATGCAATTCTTTTCTCCATAGATGTGACCATTAGGAGCAGAGGTATGAACCCAAATTTGCTCACCGTTCTTATCTACTTTATGAGTATTACAACTCCATTGCATACACGTTTTCTCACAAGAAGAAAACAAAACACAGGCCGTTAAAAATGTAACAAACCCGATAAAACTAATTACTACCTTTTTCATATTATTTAAATTATACTACTAATATACACAAAATAATTGACATAAAAAAACTTTATTGCGTTTATTTTTAAAAAAGTTTATTCTCTACCATGGTGCAATAAACTATATTCTTTAAAATACTTATCTAAAAGATCATGCCATTCTTTGGTTGACATTAAAGTACAGTGTGTGTTTTCACCATCTGGAAATGCATTAGATGAAAGTCCTTTAGGAATTGTAAGAATAACAATACCATCATCTACTAAATATGAAGCCATTTCAGTTAATATATCATGCATTTCATCCATCGGTATATGTTCTAAAACTTCCGTACACATAATGATGTCATATTTACCAGTTGGTTTAATGTCATAGAGAGGATGTGCTGGATCATAACGATAAAAACCTCTTAATTTTTTACCAAAATATTCTGTAGCGGACTGGGTTCTTTTACCCCGGATTGGTACATCCATGTGCCAGTGTACTGAACCACCACAACCAAAATCAAGAATAGTGGCTGCGCCCCTCTTATCTATTTCGTAATCGAGTTCATCATAAATCATCATAATACCGCCACCATCAAATACTGACTTTTTATTAATAGTGGTTATCTCGCCCTTTCTTAAAAAAGGTTTACCATCAAATATGTCTTTGTAATATTGTAAATATTTACTCATTAACCTGTTTTATTATATTATGCTTAACTGGCAGTCTATTATTATATTTATTTAACTTAATTTGTTTCATAAAACTAAAAAAGCATGAGACTAAAAAGTCTCAGGCCAATTATTTTACAGTTTTTTTACTTTATACTGTCAACATTATGCGAATCATAAATATACATACAGTAAAATTCAACGATATGAAATCTTTATTACTGTGTTTATTACTGTGTGCTTCATTATTTTCTCAAGGTCAATCAAAAGACAAATCAAAAGACACCTCAGAAAAATATGCAATAGAACTCGCTGCTAACATTTCACACTACAGTTCGTTATCAATTAGTGTAGAAAAAGAATTTACTTATGGTAAATGGAAGTTTGGACCAAGAGTAGAGTTAGTTAACCTATTTGCGAATCAGCCATATCAAGGCGAAGACTCTGTTTATTTTATGAATACACAGTTAAGAATTAGATTAGCACAGATAGAATATCAAGTAAATCCTCACTTGAGAGTAGGTATTGCTCCTTTTTGGATGCTTGGACCTTTACCTAAAAATGGTTTTTATAAAACACCTTCTTCGATCTATGCGCATATACAACTTAAAGAAGGCCTTTCTTTAGAAACTAGTATTACAACATCCAGTCAAGAATTAATTCAATTATCCTTTAGAAAGACGATTTAAAGAATCCGTCTCATCTTTTTTATTGTTTCATAAAAAAGCCCACCGATTAAGGTAGGCTTTATTAGTGTATTAATAGGCGATTCCCGAGGGGAATCCTTTTGCTAAAAGACTATTATTAATAGGCGATTCCCTATAGGGAATCCTTTTGCTAAAAGATTAAAGGTATCTACGTCTAGACCTTGCTTAATCTTATATCCTAGGGTAAGGACCTATTGTGGAGAATAACGGAGTCGAACCGTTGACCTCCTGCGTGCAAGGCAGGCGCTCTAGCCAGCTGAGCTAATTCCCCTAATAAGGGTTTTACCCTTATTTAGTTGTCCAATACGATTAAGTTAAACTCTCTCGGTTGGTACATAATTATATATCAATTATGCATTACTAACAAAAGCCTCCTGTGAAAAAAAATAAAAATAAAAAAAACTCATTTTATTACTTTTTTACAGAAAGCTCTGTTTGATAAAAAAGGAAGGGACGTGTACTAGAGTATACCAGCTCTAGAAGATCATCCAATTGTATTGATTACTGCATACCAACCAACTTTACTTTTATTTCAAGTTCATCTCAAGACTGTTAATCTCGTTGATGCGCCAATTCGTGTGGCTTTAGTTGTACCTTATCCCCTATTGGATAGGATTATTCGGTCACT
>Ga0209309_10002321_pt1 | contig 17460 bp, 19 predicted proteins | sample COGITO_mtgs_1204_2_FD_184807 | JGI IMG/M metagenome (GOLD analysis project Ga0209309, IMG submission 184807) | Pelagic marine microbial communities from North Sea - COGITO_mtgs_120412 (SPAdes) (version 2) | ecosystem: Environmental > Aquatic > Marine > Epipelagic ... | reverse complement strand
AAAAGATCATACTTTACATGCCAAAGTTGACGGTCTTGTAAAATTCACTAAAAAGAAAAATAACAAATCTTACGTTTCTATCGAACCGTTTGAAGCTTAGTATTTTCTTTTATAGATTAATAAAAAGCCTTTTCTGGAAACAGTAAGGGCTTTTTTTATTATCTTTTTTTGTGGCTAAATGTGAAAGGTATGTTTTATATAATCATCCTAAAGACATCTAAGGCATTTAAAATAGTTATTATTAGTAATCTGTTTGATAGAAGAATATTCGACACCAAATAGTTGATGAGTTTACGGATGACTCTGCAAGTTAGCAGGTTTGGGAATTATTGCTGTTCGATTGCAGGTAATAGAAGAGGTTCTAATACGAGCTAAGAAGATCTTAGAAGGGGGGTAAGAAGATGATGGCTTGCTGTAAAATTAAAAAGCCTCTTCCTTACTGGAAGAGGCTTTTCATATCGGGAAGGAATAAGCGCAAAATTCTTTATTATAGTGTGCATCATTATACCCGCCACCTTCAATACAATTTTTGTCGGTTAGTGATAAATCTTGAGCTTAAGCCTAATTGAAATTTCCCATTTTTCTGTTTTTAATCGTTAAAACTTTTATTTTGTGATATTATTTAAAATAATCTTTTACAATTTCTACATATGGATCCCACCACATATCCAAAGGGGTTGTTTCAATCATATCCTCACCGTCTGTTTCAATCTTACTATGAATATCTAATTCCTCTAATTGTATACTTTCTAAATTTTTCGTAATCAATATATTTTAAATTTTTAAAAAATAACTTTACAAACATTTTCTATGCGCATAGTAGTGTTTTGTTATTGCTAATATACTTATGCCCTATGCACAAACCTTGTAGTTGGCTTTGGTTAGGATATTAGATACCTTAATTCAAAAAATTCTCCAGCACCGGCAATTGTTGCTGCCATAGTTGGTAGTATTTTTCTTTTTTTTGAAATAATTCAGAATGACTGCCTTCTTCGATCAACTTTCCTTCTTCCATTACCACTATTTTATCGGCATTAATTACAGTGCTCAGTCTATGTGCAATTATTACAATTGTTTTATCATCATCTCTAAGACTTTGAATAGCCTTTTGTATATAATTTTCAGAATTGCTATCTAGGGAAGATGTAGCTTCATCCAAAACTAAAACTTCTGGTTGTTTGTAAAGCGCTCTCGCAATTGCTATTCGCTGTTTTTGTCCTCCAGATAGTGTGGCTCCATTTTCTCCTAGGTATGTTGTAAAGCCGCCAGGAAGTTTCTCTACAAAACCCAATATACCTATCGTTTTACATATTTTAATTACACGTTCCATGTCTGGATCAAATTCTCCTACGGCGATATTGTCAATGACGTTTCCAGCAAAGAGGTCAATTTTTTGGGGAACTACGGCAACTAGATTTCTCAAACTACTATTCTCTATATATTTTAGATCTGAATCCCCAATTAAAATATTACCATTTTGAATTGGATAGATATTTTGAAGCAAAGAAATTAAGGTTGATTTTCCAGAACCACTCTCTCCAACAATAGCTGTAATTTTACTTTTGGGTATTTTTAAATTGAAATCTTTAAATACCTCCACACGACTTCCATATCTAAAATCTACGTTTTTGAAGTTTATATCACCAATATTTTCTTTTTTCAATTTCATTTTATTTTCTGATTCCTCTCTGTCCAGATCCATAATTTCAAAAAGACGATCTGCTGCAATTAGTGCATTTTGAATTTGTTTATTTGCTCCAATTAATTGGGCTATTGGCCCGGTTAAATACCCTAGAATGGCATAAAAAGACAATAACTCTCCAGGAGTTATTTCACGGGCAATAACAAAATAGGAACCACTCCATAAAAGAATAATTGTAAATAGGCGTGAAATTGTTTGAGAGGATGTGCCGGAAAAAACACTATTTAAAGCAGATTTATAACCCACATGTAACAAACTTATAAATCTGGTTTCGGTTTGAATATTTGCAAAACCTTCAAGACCGAAGCTTTTTATAGTTCCAACACTATTAAGAGATTCTACAAATTGACTTTCCAAATCTGCAGAACGCTCCATAATACTCCGTTCTGTTTTCTTATTAAGCTTATTGGTGATGTAATAAATTACTGAATAGAAGGGGATTATTAAGAGCATGATAAGTGCAAGCTTCCAATAAAATGAAAACATAAGGGCAAATGAAAAAACAACTATCAGGATATTTACCGTTAAGCTCAATGCTACACCATTAATGAAATTTCGAATCTTTACGGCATCATTAATTCTAGAAATAATTTCTCCAACCCTCATAGTGTCAAAAAATTGTTGAGGTAGCTTGAGTAGGTGTTTATAATATCCTAAAATTAGCCTAACATCAATTTGTTGTCCTGTTTTAATTAAAAATATATCCTTAAAAACACTTATTATTATTTGTAGTATAAGTAATATAAGCATGATGATACTTAGTAGGTTTAGAAGATTGGTGTTTCCTCCTATAAGTACATAATCTGTTATTTTTTGAATATAAATGGAAGTAGAGAAACCTAATAAAGTATATATAACTGCTCCGAAAAAAGCTTGAATTAGAACAAATTTGTGAGGCTTTAATAGAAACCAAAACCTTTTATAAACAGATACCTTTTCATTGCCTGTTGTAAATTCCTCTTCTGGTAGTAGTAATACTAAAACACCTGTCCATTCTTTTTTGAATTCGTTATGAGTCTTTTTATGCATTTTCCCATCCCCCGGATCCATTACTTTCACATAGCTCTTTGTAACCTCGTAAATTACTACATAATGTTGCAGTTTCTCTTTTACAATGATATGAGCTATGGCTGGTTTGGGGATTTTATAGAGGCTGTCAAAATCACCCCTTACGCCTTTTGCTTCAAAGCCTAATTTTTTAGCAGCTTCTAATAGACCTAAGACATTAGTACCTTTTTTGTCCGTGCTTGCATATTGCCTAATACGGGCAATTGGTAGTTGTAGCTTATAATGTGCAGATATAGATGCAAGACACGCTGCTCCACAATCTGTTATATCATGTTGTTTGATTTTAATACTTGCCAAAGGAGATATGTTTTTCTTTCTACGGCAATGTAGCAACTCAAACTGCAAAAGAAATGCAGGGAGTAAAATATAAAATGGGTTAGACTAAAAATAATCTAACCCATTCAATCAGTAAAATTTGATATTAAAGTTGTGTAGGAGGTGTTGGATCATAAGGTCCTGTAGACCCTCCTCTAATAATTTTTTCAAGATCAATTCCTGTAGAACCGGTTGAACCTCCATTAATTGATTTTAATTCGGTAAGTGATAAGTTTTTCATAATAAGTAAAGTTTTAAATTTAATAATCCGATTTTCGCATTATTATATAAATATATCAGTCATTGCTGCATAAAACTTACAGGCATAAAAATTATTTTTCATGTATATAAATTTTTTAGTTAAACTTGGGAAGCTGCGTAATCCATAATTAGATTAGAAGTTCCGATACCATTGGGAGCGCTATATCTTAATATAGCCCCAACTACTAAGCCTAAATTAGGAGGTATCCATGATCCTCCATTCATGCATTTTGCTGATGAGTCATTAATTTCTAGGACTCCGTAATCTTTTAAATTTTTCATTTCTTTTAAAATTAAAGTTGTTAAATCAATAGATTTTATACTAAAATAATTTTAATAAAAATCTAGCTCTCAAAAATAATTATGCGCATAATTGTATTTTGTTATTGCTAATATATTTGTGTTTATTGCACTAAAATTGCGGTGAATTATTTTCTTGAATAAAATAGTTGCCCGCACATATTTCACAAAGTCATTATTGGTCATAGTTGCTATAGATATATAAACTTCTAGTTGGAAATGTTCACAAGAATTAGTCTTTCTCTTTCTGCTATAACAAATAGCTGCTTCAAAACCTTTTTAATTTTATTCAGCTTTGAAATTATTAAGGTTCAATATTTATAATAAAAATAAAGGGTGCATAAATACATCCTTTATTTTTAAAACGTTTTATGGAACGCTAGTTATTTAAAAAGCACCTTTATTCAAACCGTCTTTAAATCCTTTAGCGAAATCTTCGCCTTCTTCTTTGATTATTCTATAAATATCATAGATAATCCCCCCTCCGTTAATATTAATTAACTCATTTTTCTCTAATTCTATAAAATTATTTTTCATGTATATAAATTTTTTAGTTAAACTTGGGAAGCTGCGTAATCCATAATTAGGTTAGAAGTTCCGATACCATTGGGAGCGCTATATCTTACTATACAACCAACTGCATAGCCTAAATTATCACCTATCCATGATCCTCCATTCAAACATTTTGCTGATGAGTCATTAATTTCTAAGACTCCGTAATCTTTAAAATTTTTCATTTCTTTTAAAATTAAAGTTTTTAAATTAATAGATTTTTATTAAAAGCATTTCAATAAAAAATCTAATTCTCAAAAATAATTATGCGCATAATTGTATTTTGTTATTGCTAATATAATTATGTCCAGTGCACAAACCTTGCAGTGAATTATTTTCTTGAATAAAATAGCTGCCCGCAAAGATTTCTGTAAGTTCATTATTAGACATAACGGTTACAGATATATTAACTTCCAGTTGGAAATCTTCACAATAATAATAGGTTTTGCTCTTTCTGCTATAACAAATAGCGGCTTCAAAATCTTTTAACTGTTCAATTAAATTATAAACTAAACGTTCACTCACATTAAGCTTATCTGCAAGTTCTCCAGGAGAGCCTGTAGATTGTGTATCAATTAAATTATGTAGCTGTTGTAATCTTTCTAAATTTTTTAAGGTGCTCATTGGGGAGAATTTTTATTATGTTCTACTTGGGTTTATCCAGTCGTCTATATTATCATAAAGGAGGTCATATAAGGAACGTTCGGTTAAAATGAAACGTGCGTTAAGCGTCATTCCTTTTTTTATTTGGCCTTTTACGCCATTTTTTAATGTTAAATGGTCTTGCTTGATCAAACAGCGAATTTTAAAAACAGGGGTGTTTTCTAAGAATTCAACATCTTTACTTATATCAATTATACTGCCTTCTGCTAATCCCCATTGGTTATAATTATAAGCATCTATTTGAAATAATACTTTGTTATGAGTGTTTATTAAACCTATGTCTGAAGGACTAATATAACATTCCGCTATGAGATCTGTATCAGGTGAAATTTCCGCTACTATACTTCCTGGAGAAATAAAGCTGCCTACCAAATACTGCGAAGTGTTCATTAAAGTACCAGAGATTGGTGCAGTAATAATATATTGAGATTTATTTTCTTTGAGCTGAATTTTGTTACTTGATAGTTCTTCTAAGTTATTGAGATAGTTGGTTAGATCTGTTTGCCATTTATTTTTTTGTTGCTTTTTGAAAGAGAATATATCGCTTTGAGATAATTCAAATTCTGTTTTTATGGGTTCAAATTCAGCTGCAGCAATGACTCCTTTTTCGAATAAATCTTTATTTCTATCAAAGCTTTGCTTTTTTTGATTAAAACGAGTTTTCAATTCCCTTAGTTTTTGCTCATACTCCAAATAATTAGACTGATATTTTGCTGAGTTTAAAGCACTAAATGAAAGGGATGAATTAGATGTTAAATACTTTAGATCTTTTGTGTAAGATTCGATCTCTTTTGCTTGAGATACTGAATATTTTAATTGTTCATCTATTATTTTATTCTCGATAATTAATAAAGTATCCCCAGCTTTTACTTCTTGATTATCTTTAATTGATGAGAATTTAACCCTCCCTGAATTTATTAAAGAGATAGGAACTCTATTTTTATTGGGTTTTACTAATCCAGAGGAAGCGGAATAAACATCTACCTTTATAAATGGTAAAGCAATTAAAGCACTTATAATGAATATAAGTAATATGCTATAGATTATCTTACTATTGGTTGTGTGCTTGAACTTGAATACTTCTGCGGAATTCTCAATTATTTCCTTGGGGAAAATTTTCATTTGGATGTAATTCTTTTTGGAAAATTCTAGAGATATAAAATATAACTAAAATTAACTGGGACTTAAAATTTTTGAATTAAATCCATTATATCAAATCTATTGTAGGGGAGTAGGTTTACAATAATGGGTTTTCAAATATTGTAAAAAATATAGAATAAGAGTGTTAAAATTGAGGAAAGTTTATATTCTTGTTTGAAGGATAGTATTATTAGAGGTAAAATTATCCTTGTAGTTGCATAAATGGAATTGCAATTTAAATATTGGATTTGTAAACCCTTTCTGTTTTCAGAGAGGGTTTTTTTGTACTTTTATTTAATTGGAATAATTAAAATAATGAATTTTATAACAGTTTTCTCCACCCCTAATTCTTTTCAAATTGCAATTATTCGAAATCTCTTTGATATGGAAGGTATCGCTTATAGAATTTTCGATGATGTGATGAATAGCGCCGCAGGAATTGCAGGTTTAGGAAATCATGGGGTAAGAGTGCAAGTAAGCGAAGAAGATTATATTAAAGCTCGTTATATTATAGATAAGGCAGAGTTTTAGATTGCTCTGCTTAAATTAGTTTATCTTTTATGAGATGCTGAAATAAATTCAGCATGACGTAAATAAAATTACGTCGCCCCTTGTGAGCGGAGTCTTCGGGTTTATAAAGATTACTTATAAAACATCTCGACTCCGCTCAATGTGACCTTCAAATATTTAATTTCGAAAATATAATTTAGAACGTATTAAAGCATAAAAAAAGCTCCCACAAAATATATGTGAGAGCTTTTTAATAGTAAGGTTTTATGGAACTAGTATCTGTAATATTCTGGTTTGAACGGTCCTTCAACAGTTACTCCAATATATTCTGCTTGATCTTGAGATAATTCTGTAAGCTCTACACCAATTTTCTCAAGGTGAAGTTTAGCCACTTTTTCATCTAGATGCTTTGGTAGCATATAAACTTCATTTTTATAATTATCTGTATTTTTCCAAAGTTCGATTTGTGCTAAAGTCTGGTTTGTAAATGAGTTACTCATTACAAAACTTGGATGACCAGTAGCACAACCTAAGTTTACAAGTCTACCTTCCGCTAAAAGAATAATGTCTTTGCCATTGATGGTATATTTATCTACTTGAGGTTTGATCTCAACTTTAGAATTTCCGTGAGTATTGTTTAACCAAGAAACTGCAATCTCATTATCAAAATGACCAATGTTTGCTACAATAGTCTTGTCTTTCATCGCTTCAAAATGTTCTGGACGCACAATGCCTTTATTTCCTGTAGTGGTAATAACGATATCTGCTTTTTCAAGAACATTTTCCAATTTCTTTACTTCAAATCCGTCCATTGCAGCTTGAAGTGCGCAAATCGGGTCAATTTCTGTAACAGTTACAATAGAACCCGCTCCTTTAAAAGATGCTGCAGTACCTTTTCCAACATCACCATATCCACAAACAACAACTCTCTTTCCGGCTAACATCACATCTGTAGCTCTTCTAATAGCATCTACAGCGCTCTCACGACAACCGTATTTGTTATCAAACTTCGACTTTGTAACAGAGTCGTTCACGTTAATTGCAGGCATTGGAAGCGTTCCATTTTTCATACGCTCGTATAAACGGTGAACTCCTGTAGTAGTTTCTTCAGAAAGTCCTTTAATACCATCTGCCAATTCTGGATATTGATCTAAAACCATATTGGTAAGATCTCCACCATCATCAAGGATCATGTTCAATGGTTTTCTATCTTCACCAAAGAACAAAGTTTGCTCAATACACCAGTTAAATTCTTCTTCATTCATTCCTTTCCAAGCATACACAGGAACTCCAGCAGCAGCAATTGCAGCAGCAGCCTGATCTTGAGTAGAGAAAATGTTACAAGAACTCCAAGTAACTTCTGCACCTAAAGCGGTTAAAGTTTCAATAAGAACTGCTGTTTGAATGGTCATGTGTAAACATCCGGCAATTCTAGCACCTTTTAACGGTTGCTCATCTTTAAACTCTTCTCTAAGAGACATTAATCCTGGCATTTCTGCTTCTGCCAGTTCAATTTCTTTTCTTCCCCAATCTGCTAAGGAAATATCTTTAACTTTATAGGCCGTATAAGGCACTGTTTTAGTTGACATATTATTATATTTGATTTATAGCAATTTTTCTTTTGCAAAAGTAAGTAATATATACTAAAAATTTATGCCACTTTACAAAACAATAACAGTAAATCCTCATACTAAAGTCTTCATTTGGAAGGTAGAAGAGTCTTTGGAATGGTTAAGTAAAGACATAGATTTAACACCTCATTGCCAAAAGCGTGTAGATGGAATGAAATCTGAATTGCACCGTCGTGGTTTTATGAGTATTAGGCATTTGATGGCAGAAGCCGGTTACGTAGATGAAGATCTTTATTACGATGAACTTGGTAAACCTCATTTAACAGATGATAAACACATCTCTATTACACATTCTTATAATTTCACTGGAATTATCATCAGTAAAGAAAAAGTGGGGATAGATATAGAAATGCAGCGAGATAAGATTTTAAAAATAGCTAATAAATTTACTCCTCTAAAAGAATACCACACCGTTGCCAATGATGAGGCATTAATTAGAAAACTTACCATTGTGTGGGGAGGTAAAGAAGCTATTTATAAACTTTTTTCTGAGCCCGGATTAGGCTTTCTTCAGCATATAAATATCACCGATTTTGATTTTGAAGATCATAAGACTACCGCAAAGATCTTTTTTAAAGGAGAAAGTTCTGGTTATGATTTGGATTTTTTAGAGTTTGAAGGATTTACTTGTGTATATGCAAGAGAAGGTGATATTGTTACAGATGCCAAAGCTTAATTAATGGCATCTATTTATTCCAATTTATTTCAGAAAAAAATATCTAGAGAAGCTTCTTTAGCGGTTTTAATAGACCCAGATAAATTTGAAACAGTTAATGCAACTCAATTTTTTGATTCGCTACCTTCATACGTGACTGCTATATTTGTGGGTGGAAGTGTGGTGGAAAAGTTTAAGACAGAAGAAGTTGTTGTTTTAATTAAGAAATACAGCAATTTACCTGTAATCCTTTTTCCAGGAAATCATTCTCAGATCACAGAAAAGGCCGATGCTTTATTGTTTTTAAGTTTAATTTCAGGAAGAAATCCTGAATATTTGATTGAACAACAAGTGAAGTCTGCCGGCCAACTTAAAAATTCAACACTTGAAATTATTCCTACAGGATATATCCTAATAGATGGTGGAAATGAATGTGCCGTGCATAGGGTGAGCAATACTTTACCCATTTCTCAAAATGATGTGGAAACTATAGTAAATACTGCTTTTGCAGGCGAACTTTCCGGAAAGAAGTTGATTTATCTAGAGGCAGGAAGCGGTGCAAAAATCCCAGTTTCAACAGAGATAATTTCTAAAGTGAGAGAAAATATTAGTATTCCCCTAATTGTAGGTGGCGGTATTAGATCTAAATCTCAGCTGGAAGATGCCTATAAAGCAGGAGCAGATATTGTTGTTATAGGGACAGCATTTGAAAATAACACCTTCAGTTAGAAATATGAGCCTATTCTCTTTTATATGTTTTGAAAGAGGTATTTTTGAATAGAACTTCATAGAATTTAATAAAACATGGAAATTTCAGTAGAGCTTACTTTAACCCCGTTACAAGATAACTACGAGCCGGCAATTATTAACTTTATAAAAAGTTTAAGAGCTTCCGGACTTACCATTAAAGAAAATCCTTTAAGTACACAGGTATATGGTGAGTATGATAAGGTAATGGAGATTTTAAATAAGGAGATGAAAATTGCGTTAGAAGCAGTAGATAGAGGATTGCTGTACATTAAGATCGTGAAATCTGACAGAAGCGACTATGCAGCCCATTTTTGATTTTTTCTTTGGACAATATTATACGTATCCAACGCTTTATATTATCCTTGAAGTTATAGCAGTAATCTTTGGCTTTCTTTCCGTTTGGTATTCAAAACAAGAAAATATATTAGTCTATCCAACCGGGATCATTAGTACACTTATTTTTGTCTATTTGCTTTGGCAATGGGGATTATTGGGAGATATGATGATTAATGCTTATTACTTCTCTATGAGTATTTATGGCTGGTACGTCTGGACTCGAAAAGTAGATGCTGAACATTTTACCCCGGTAACAACTATGACTAAGAAAGAGCATGTAAAAGCACTCTTACTTTTTATTGGCACCATTTTATTTGTGTATGCTGTTTATTCTTATTTTGATAGATGGAATAGTTGGACGGCTTATGTAGATTCTATAACCACCGCAGTATTCTTTGTGGGCATGTGGCTAATGGCGCTTAAAAAGATAGAAAATTGGATCTACTGGATCATTGGAGATATAATTTCTGTTCCTTTATATTTTTATAAAGGACTTACTTTAACTAGTTTTCAGTATTTACTGTTTACAATTATTGCCGTTTATGGCTATTTAGCATGGAAGAAAAGCTTGCACAAACAACTTCAACCTGTTTAAAGGCAGTATTATTTGGCCCGGAATCTACTGGTAAAACTACCTTGGCTCGAAGATTAGCAGCGCATTACGATACCGAATGGGTAGAAGAGTACATGCGCGAATACCTTCAGAAAAAATGGGATGAGCAAAAACAGATTTGTGCTCCTAAAGATCTTATTCCTATAGCGATAGGTCAAATGAAAGAGGAGAATAGGTTGAGTAAAACTGCAAATAAAGTCTTATTTTGTGATACCAACTTATTGGAACTAAAGGTATATTCTGAAGCATATTACGATGATTTTGTAGATGCCCAGCTTCTTAAACATGCGTTAAACAATTGGTACGATGTTTACTTTTTAACTAATATTGATACCCCTTGGGAGCAAGATGATCTTAGAGATAAGCCCCACGATAGAGAAGGAATGTTCAAAAAATTTAAAAGCACCCTACAGCTTTATGGCCTCCCTTTTGTAATTTTAGAAGGTAGTGAGGAAGAAAGATTTAGAAAAGCAGTTTCAGTAATTGACGAACTTTTAAATAGATACAATTGAATTTTACAAAAGCAGACATACAGCAAATTGAAAGTAAAGGCATCGCTATAAAAGATATAGAAGATCAGCTAGAAATTTTTAGCAGAGGGAATTTGCCTGTAAATATTATTGCTGCTGCCACTGTTCAGAACGGTATCAAACAATATTCTCAAGAAAAACAATCAGAATTAGAAACGTATTATGATAATCATAAAGCAGGGTATCATATTCTAAAATTTGTTCCTGCTTCTGGTGCTGCTACCAGAATGTTTAAATCTATTCATGTTTTTTTAAATGAATTTGATCCAAAACATGAAGATCTTAATACGTATTTGAATAAACGAAATGACAAAAGTCTTAGACTTTTTTTCGATAATTTCGAAAAATTACCATTTTATTTGGAAGGTGTAGCATATGCTAAAAAGCATAATGAGAAATTTTCAGATTTACCTGAAGATGAAAAAAAGGTAATTATAACCAAAGCGATGCTCTTTTCTCCTGGATTAGATCTTAGCAATCATCCAAAAGGTTTGGTTCCTTTTCATAAATATGAGGATAGTACCGCCACTGCTTTTGAAGAGCACTTGTATGAAGCTGCCTTATATGCCAATGTTAATGAAAATTGTGATCTGCATTTTACAGTTTCAGAAGAGCATAAGGAAAAGTTTGAGACGGAATTTGAAAGAATTATTGAAAGAGTAAAAACTAAAACCGGAAAAAATTATAAGGTTAGTTATTCTTACCAAAATCCGAAGACAGATACCATAGCGGTAAATAATGATAACACTCCTTTTAGAACTGTAGATAATACCTTGTTCTTTAGACCTGGTGGGCATGGCGCTCTAATCGAGAATTTAAACCATCTAGATGCAGATATCGTGTTTATTAAAAATGTAGATAATGTAGTAAAGCCTTCAGTTCTTAAACAAATGGCTAATTACAAAAAGATCTTAGGTGGTAAGCTACTGTTGCTTCAGCAAAGAACTTTTGAATATTTAAAAGACTTAGATGCTTCCAATATTTCAAGCGAAAAATTAGAAGAGATTAAAAATTTTATACATGAAAAGTTAGGCTTAAGTTCTAAAGAAAATTTTTCAAAACTTTCTGAAGCAGAGAAAATAACGTATTTGAAAGAGAAACTTAATAGACCTTTAAGGGTTTGCGGAATGGTTAAAAATGAGGGGGAACCAGGAGGAGGACCTTTCTTGGTAGAAATGGATAATGGTGAACGTTCCCTGCAAATCATTGAGAGTGCTCAAATAGATACTGCTAATATTCAACAAAATGAGATTGCTCAAAATGCCACACATTTTAATCCGGTAGATTTAGTGTGTGGAATTAAAGACTATAAAGGCAATCCATTCGATCTTAATAAGTTTGTAGACCCAACTATGAGTTTTATTGCTGAAAAAACCAAAGATGGAAAGCCATTAAGAGCGTTAGAGAGACCGGGTTTATGGAATGGTGCAATGGCAAAATGGAATACGGTTTTTGTTGAAGTTCCTGTAGAAACTTTCAATCCTGTAAAAACGGTTTCAGATCTTTTGAAACCAAGTCATTTGATGCAATAAAAAATGGCCAATTTTGACCAGCTTATTCAAGAATTAAACTTTAAAGCCGTAAGGAGTTCCGGTGCCGGAGGCCAACATGTTAACAAGACTTCTTCAAAAATTATTGTATTTTTTGATATTGAAAATTCCATGGCATTCTCTGATGAAGAAAAAGCTCGTGTTTTGAGAAGACTTTCAGCTAGAATATCCACATCAGGAGATCTAATTTTAGAAAGTCAAGCTACCAGAAGTCAGCATAGAAATAAAGAAGATGCGATTTCTCGATTGGTAGAAATTATAAAAGAGGCTTTAAAAAAACCCAAACCCAGAAAAAAGACAAAACCTACCAAAGCTTCCAAATTGAAAAGATTGCGAGCTAAAAAAATCCGGTCAGATAAAAAGAATAATCGTCAAAAGCCATCGCTTTAGTTAAGTATCATTGTGGTATATTTCTACACAATTCAATAGAGGTTCTTCAAGTGTCTACACTTATTAAAATTCCGATTTTTTTAGTGAATTAGTAAAAATCCCTTTGCCTGTAGTTCTTTATCTTCTTGCCATCGCGATTGATTTTCTTTGGTATAATTATTCCTATAAGTTCCATAGCTAGAAATAAATTACATTATAGTAAATCGTATTAGAAGGAGAGACTAATAACCAACCCTTTCTATATATGTAAAAAGAGCTGTCAAATTTGACAGCTCTTTTTTTGTTTCTACTTTTAAAGCGAGTGCCATCGATAATTAGTAAATTTGCACCATAATTAACGCAGGTAACTATGGCAGCAATTCTTATAGTTGAAGACGATGTGGCATTTGCTACAATGCTCAAAACCTTTTTTGAAAAGAGGGAGTTTGCTGCAACTGCGGTTTTCTCGGGCAACGAAGCTCTAAAGTTAATGAGCTCCAATAAATTTGATGTGATCTTGACAGATATGAGATTGCCAGATGTAGATGGTCTTGTAATTCTGAAAAATGCTAAAGCAAGCGATGCTTCTACTCAAGTAATCGTAATGACCAATTATGCAGAGATCAACATGGCGGTAAAAGCAATGAAAGATGGTGCTTTTGATTATGTTTCAAAACCTTTTCAGCCAGAAACAATATTACAAACCATCAAGAATGCTTTAAATCAAACCTCTGCTACTCAAGAACAACCTATTTCAGATAAAAAAGAGTCGGCTTCTAAAAAATCTAAGGAAAAAGTAGAAGAACAATCCATCGAATTTATTAAAGGTGTTAGTGATGCTGCTATAAAATTGAATGATTATATAAGTTTAGTGGCGCCAACTAATATGTCGGTACTAATTATGGGGGAGAGTGGTACTGGGAAAGAGCAGGTAGCAAAAACTATACATGATAAAAGTAAGAGAAAGGGGATGCCTTTTATAGCGGTAGATTGTGGAGCTATTCCAAAAGAAATTGCATCTAGTGAGTTTTTCGGACATTTAAAAGGTTCTTTTACGGGAGCTATTCAAGATAAAACGGGTCATTTTGAGGCTGCTAATGGTGGCACACTTTTCTTAGATGAAATAGGGAATCTTGGTTATGATCTTCAAGTGCAATTGCTAAGAGCACTTCAGGAAAGAAAGATCAAGCCTGTTGGTGGAAATACTGAAATTAAAGTAGACATAAGAGTAGTTACCGCTACCAATGAAGACCTGTCTCAAGCAGTTAAAGAAGGTAATTTTAGAGAAGATCTATTCCATAGGTTAAATGAGTTCTCTATAAAAGTTCCTGCCTTAAGAGAACGTACCGAAGATCTTATTCTTTTTGCTGAGCATTTCTTAGATGAAGCAAATACTGAATTAGAAAAGGAAGTTTTAGGATTTAGCGATGAAACCCTTTCTGCTTTTAAGCGTTATGCTTGGCCAGGAAATTTACGAGAGTTAAAGAATACCGTTAAAAGAGCTGTCTTGCTTACTCAATCTACAGAAATACCATTACAAGTTTTACCTCATGAAATTGCAACGGCAAGCAGAGAGAAGGAAACATATAGTCTTTTTAAGAATAAAAATGAAGAGACCTTGATCTTGGAGGCCTTAGAAAAATCGAATGGTAATAAAAGTAAGGCAGCAAGGTTATTATCTATAGATAGAAAAACTCTTTATAATAAACTGAAGCAGTACGATATTAAACTATAGAGAGTTCTTTTTGTAGTTCTTTCAGAAGAATTTCTATATCTAATAATGTTCTTTTAACAAAAGAAACTTCCAACACCGCCGCTTTTTTACTTTCAAGATCGGTTAATTTTAAAATAATCTCAGTTGCATGAAGTTGTTTAAACATAGGTAGCATTCTATGTGAAATTTGTGCCACCCGTTCCCAATTATCATTTTCTGCCTCTGTCAGAATTTCTTCTAAATTCAATGTAGTACTATCAATAAAAGCATTTATAATGGTATTCAGAGCGATTGGATCTTCTCCTGCAAATTGAGAGATTTCAGATAAGGAGTAAAGTTGATTGGTATTAGAATCTTCAGTTAATATCTGTAGCTCATTCTGCAATTCGATCTTTAGTATTTGGCCTATTTTCAGTAAAAGATCATTTGGTCTATAGGGCTTTAAGATATTGCTGGAAAAACCGGCTTCGGTATATTTTTCTTGTGCGACATCTGTTCTTCCGGAAGCGGCAATTACTGGAATATTTGCTATTTTAGGATCTGCTTTAATAGCACGAACAAGTTCAAAACCATCCATTTTAGGCATTTGGATATCGGTAAGCACTAAATGATATTTTCTTTTTTTGAGTATATTTAATGCTTCAACTCCGTTGGACGCTGTGTCGCAATGCATTCCTTTAGCTTTTATCAATTCTTGTGAAAGGGTGAGTTGTGAGGCTTCATCATCTACCACCAAAATATTCTTTCCACTAAGATCCAGCTCCTCTATTTTTTCAAGCGACACCTCTGTCGATTGCTCCTTGAACCTAGTTACGGGTATTTTAATAATAAATTCACTCCCTTCTCCAGATTCGCTTATAAGCTGTATGCTACCTTTTAAAAGTGCCGTTATTTGTTTGGTAATTGCTAAGCCAAGTCCGGTGCCTCCATATTTTTTCTCTATGGAAGCGTTTTCTTGAGAGAATTCTTCCCAAATAGCTTCTTGCTTTGCAGTAGAGATTCCAATTCCGGTGTCTTTAATAGAAATTATTAAGATATAACTGTCTTCAATTTCTTTTTTAAGCGTTAGAGAAGCTGCGATTTCTCCACTATCTGTAAATTTATAAGCATTGGTTAACAGGTTAGAAAGTATCTGTTTTAATCTAAATGGATCGCTTAAAACCTGGCAGTCGCTATTTTCTGAAGTATGAATAGTATATTTTAAATTCTTCACCTCTGGAGCTGGCAATGTATTGTGAAAGGTTTCTTCCAGTAAATTCTTAGGATTGAATTTTATATTTTCCACCAACATCTTTCCTGCTTCCAGTTTTGATAGATCTAAAAGATCATTTACGAGATGTAAGATATATTCTGAAGATTTTTTAAGGTGAGAAAGATAATGTTCTTGCTTTGTACTCAAACCAGACTTTTCCATAAGGTCTGTATAGCCAATCACAGTATTTAAAGGCGATCTTAGATCGTGAGTGATGGTTGCCATAAATTGTTCTCGCCGCTTCATCAAAGATTCTGTGAAAGATTTTGCATCTTCCAATTCTAATCTATAACGCTGACTTCTTGAAACGTCTTTCAAAATGAGTACTAGAAAGAACAAGATCAACAAAATAAAAGCAATTCCAACGGCAATTATTATTGTTGAGATTTCATTAAGCATTCGTTGCGATGTTTTTACCTTGCTTAAAGAGGTGGCTCTTTCTTCTTGTTCTATGGCAGATAAAAGGCTTCTAAGCTGCTGATTTAATGTTACGTCATTCGTTAGCAGTTCATTCTCTTTCTTATTGATTACCTCTTTAAAAGCGTTGCTTTGCTGCTCTAACTCGCTCAGCACTTTTTTAACAGATGAGACTAAAGAATCTGCACTTAAATTTGAAGATTGTTCATTGTTCTCTTTTTTCGAGAATTCAAGTAATCTAATTAGTACGCGTCTTTGATGAGGTTCTAGATTGGCAAATCTGGTTTCGTAATCTGGTTCGTTAAAAGAAGGATCTACTTTTTGAAGTTCATTGATAACCTCTTTATAATAACTGGTATTCTGATTTTTAGATCGAAGCTTAAGCAGCTCTTCTAAGTTATTACTCTTTTTGGATAGCAGTACAGAAATACTATCCATTTCTACTTTCATCAAAGAATCTGCATACGTATTTCTTAAAGTTTGAATGCTGTTTTGAATGTTCCCAATTTGTGCTTTATACCTGTTAAGATCTATAGTATCGCCAGATTGAATAAACTGTTTTCCAATATTTTCAGTCTGGTAGAGTTCTGTGGCAATCTCGCTCACTAATACTAGTTGCTGATTGTTAAGATTGTTAGATTGATTCAGTTTTGAGAATCTAACCACTTGAGAATAAATAAACCATACGGCAACCCCTGCAAGTGCAGCTAAAAGAATGTAGCCAACAATTACCTTAAAAGTAATAGACCGTTTGGTGTTTTTCATATTCAAAATATTCACAAAATTACGGCAATTATGTCAAAATGGTAGAAATATAGTTTTAATCTAAAAAATCCTTATTACATTTGCGGCACATCTCAAAGGGGTGCCAATACTTAATTTAAGAGGAGGCTGAGATTATACCCAAAGAACCTGGGCAGGTAATGCTGCCAAGGGACAATAAAACCAAAATGGTTTTAATAAATGTGTATGGATACTCCCTAATAAATCGCTCGAGAGATTTATGTAGGGTTTTTTTATGCACAATTTTTACTGAACTTAAATCAAAATGAATAATCGCCCCTTTTATTCGTAAACAAAAATTACGAATGAAAAATGTATTATTTGCAGCCTTGATCTTATTCACATTTCA
>Ga0209309_10002311_pt1 | contig 17524 bp, 34 predicted proteins | sample COGITO_mtgs_1204_2_FD_184807 | JGI IMG/M metagenome (GOLD analysis project Ga0209309, IMG submission 184807) | Pelagic marine microbial communities from North Sea - COGITO_mtgs_120412 (SPAdes) (version 2) | ecosystem: Environmental > Aquatic > Marine > Epipelagic ... | reverse complement strand
TCTGTGTTTAATTCAATGATATAGGCGTGCTTGCTTTTTTATTTTTTAGAGTTTCAGCATTTTTCAAAATGTCTATTGCTTGACAAATTTGTATAATATTGAACTCGTAATTGCTTATGTCGTTCATTGCAAATTCAATATCGCACAACATTTCAGGTTCATCAAATGCTTTTTGAGCTTCGACAATTCTTTGGTTTAATTCAGTTATTTTATTCTGTAAGAGATTAATTGCTATTTGCATAATTTCGTGATTTAAAAAATAAAAAAGGGCTTGTTAATAATTCAAAGTTCAAGCGTGTTTACGGCAACGCTTCATAGCCTAAACCGTTATGCGTCAGCTAAGAAGACCATTCACATTTAGCATAAACATCATTCCCTATTGGAATTAAAATTATCCCAGAATAATAGTCCTCAATTGCAGCACTTCCTTTCTGCACGAAATAAATGTGGTCAAAACTAAATTCTTCGACTTTTTGTTTTTCAAATTCATTAGGGTCAATATCTCCATAATGTATAGTTCCAACAATTCCGTAATAACTACAATCTTCTTTTAAGTATTCAATAATTTCGTCAATTTGCTCTTGTATATTCATTTTAATTAGGTTTATTGATAAAGCCGAACGCATAACACTGTATAAAAAACAGCTTTTAGTCCGTGCTTAATCGGTGGTTATTGTTTGTTTTTAACCAACCCGCATTCGTGAGGGTTGGTTGCTTATTTGCAAGCCGTTTCTTATACTCAACGTTATGCACAAGCACTACATTGTCTGTACAGGAGAAACACATCTACCATCATCAGATAGTAAGTATTGTGTGTTTTTAAGGAAGTCCGTTAATTCTTCAATGTTCTTATACTCTTTTAATTCTTCGTAATCCCAAAACTCGCTTACACTTCCGCTACCATCACTCATTACAGTTATAGCAATAGATATATTGTTTCTCTTTTCAAAGTTTTTTACTAATTCTAATAGTGTTTTCATAATATTTTCGTTTTTAAATCCGTTCGTTTCTTATACCCGATCCGTTGACAAGCATAAGCTCAATGCAAATATACAAAATAAATAACTATAAACGTTTATAGTTTAAAATTAATTTATATATTTGAACCGTTAATAACTTAGTGCAAGTTAATCATGTCCTATATAAGCGATTGATTATATTTAAGGTTTAAACATTTAACCTTTAAATATACCAATTATGAAAAAAATTATCTTGGGAATCCTTCTTATCGGATTTACTTTTTCTTTAATTTCCTAACGGCTTTTTTGATTTTGATAATTTATTAAATCCTATTATAATATTCTTTTCTTGTTTTATTAGAAGTTACTTCAGTAATTACCATAACATTATTATCAAATGTTATTTTTTGGCTCTTTACGCTTTCCGTTCCGTCTATTTCTCTACTTGAAAAAACATAGTTTCCGTTACCGTTGTTAGACCATTTGAAAGATTCAATGTTTCCAGATTCAAGTTCGCAGTTATCGTTTATATCTTCTACATAACTAACAAGTACAATATCGTTATCTGCTTCAAAAGTGTAAGAGGACATTAGATCGCATTCCGTTGCGCTTATTACGTCAACAGTTCCATCATTAAAAGTATCTACCACATCGCCAAATTGCCACGATCCAAGTATAGGTTCTGAATTACTTTGTGTTCGTTCGTTGTTTTCGTCTTTACTGCAAGAGATTGTCAATGCAATCAATAGTAATAGGCTAAGTTTTTTCATTTTTCCTGTGTTTCTAAAAATCTACGTTTATAATATTCGGCTTCAAATTTTGCTTTTATTAGCGGTTCTTCTTTTAATTCATTCCAGTTTTCCTCAACAAGGAAAGCTAATCTTTTTAAGTTGATACTTTATTCTTTCTGGTTCGGAAAGTTAGTATGGCCATCTAATTTTTCTTTTATAATTTTTATCTGTGCAATGCTTAATGTTTGATTCCTTAATGCTTTCGAAAAGCCAACATCTGAATACCCTATTATATGGCCTAAGTCTTTATATGATAGCCTTTTGCTTACCTTAGTATCATTAAGCCACTTATAGGCCACCTTAAGATCATTTTCTTTTAGCATAAATCAAAGTTAATAATTAAAACAAGTCTGTTAACAGGCATTTATTATTTATATTCATTATAAACAACTAACTTAACTAACATTATTTCACTTTTTAGTTAGTTTTTGTTTGGTAAGTTAGAAAAGTTAGTTATCTTTGTTTTGTACAATACAACACGACAAAGTTATGAAAACAATATCAAACACAGAGTTTAAATTTTTCCTTCACGTATGCACCGTTGATTATGATGTTTACAACAATGAAACCGACGTTGCAATACTTAAAGACGACGAGCTTAACACAATAGCACGGTTGGATTTCAAAACAGATAATCTTTCGCTTGAAACGCCACGCTTCTACATAGACGAGGACACAGAAATAATACCGACCGAAGAACAACTTGACCTAATGTACAAAATGCTTTACAGCGAAGCAAAAGGACTTAGCGAGGACAAACAAGAATTTATAACCAACGGTGAGGAAACTCCTTACTGCTATCTAACGGCTTAATAAATATTTATATGAAACTAAACGTAAAAAATTTCACAGGTAATGTAAACCTAAACTTTAGAATAAGACCAGAAACCGACAAGGATTCATTCACTTTATTTTATGAGGTAAGACTTGATGAATCTTGGAATTGTGTAAACGCAGTATCTGCATATTTTGATCACTTCAAAAATGAAAAGGAATGCCGTAAAGACGTGATAGAAAGAGCAGAAAAAAGATACGGTTTAGAACTTATAAAAAAAGAACAATTACTTCAAACAGCCTAACAATGGAAGCAAAAAGAACAAAACTACAAAAAGAGCTGAAAGATGCCTTTAAAAATGCGCCAGACGTAGTAAAGCGTGAAGCCATAAAAATCTTCGGACATAGTGATGCATATTTCAGAGCGTTAATAAATGGCAGAAAAGAAGATAGTATTGATAAAGTATTGATGGCAATTCAGTCAATGAAGCAAGCGTACAAAAATACAGCTAAAGATTACAATGAAACTTTCCACAAATCACAAAACAAGATTATGGATATGCAAGTAGAATTTGAACTCTTGGCAGAATGTGAAAAACAAGCGGTATGAAAGTAGAAGATTTTGCAACCGATAACGGAACGGTAGTAATAACGTAAAGAGCAAAAAAACATTTTCAAAGATATGCGATGCGCCAAAGAATAAGATCGTAAAACTAAAGCACAACACCTATTCTATAAAATCAATAGAAGCAGAAATAAACAGACTTAACGCTAATTAATTATGAGAAATAATGGAAATCACAGAACTAACACCATACCAGATAATACTTGCAATAGTATTGGCTTTCGGGAATTTGGTAGCAACGATCATAACCTTAAAGCTACTGTTCAAAAAGAAATAGAGTTTAACCGATTGATAGCAGACCAAATAAACTCTATAAAAAGGGTATAAAAAAACGCCTACGGTAATAGGCGTTGATAAACAGAAACAATTTAAAGCACAAAGATATGGAATTATTTAAAAAATTAACAAAAGTAAAATCGGAGATAGGCAAGATTTCTAAAGATAGTACAAACCCTTTTTTTAAATCCAAGTACTTCGATGTTAATTCTCTTTTAGAACACGTCGAACCGTTATTGGCAAAGAATGATTTATTGTTATTACAGCCTATCATAGATGGAAAGGTTATAACTGAAATAATCGATGCAGATACAGGCGAAAAAGTTTCTTCTGAATTGATACTTGGAGTATTTACAGACCCTCAAAAAATGGGTAGTGCTATAACGTATTATAGAAGATACACTTTACAGTCACTTTTAGGTTTGCAAGCTGAAGATGACGATGCAAATAAAGCAAGCAAGCCAACTCCTTTAAACGTAAAGGTTATACAGGGAAGGGTTGCAGCTTGCACGGACTTGAAGCAATTATCAGCATTATATAATTCCGACATAAGAATTAAGACCAATCAAGACTTAATCGATATAATCAAAGAAAAAAATAGAGAATTAACCGAAAACGCAGCATAATGATAGCCCTCATCGATTTTGACAGCATCCTTTACGAAAGTGTTTATAAGATTGTTTCAATATCACAAATGCGTGAAGCAATAACAAAGCACGGAAAAGAAGGTGCTAAACAATGGATTTTAGAAGAAGTCTATAATGAAGGAATTAACAGAGCCGAAAACCAGCTTTTGAAGATGCAGAATTATCTTAATGATATTTTCTTCGAGGACATTACAGCTTATGAATTGTTTATTACTACGTGTGAAAACTCATTTAGAAAATCAATATCCACTTCTTATAAATCCAATAGAAAGCGAAACAAATATGTATGGTTACTTAGGGAACATTACAGGTACAATGGCGGTTTAAACCATAGGGAACTTGAAGCAGACGACCTTATTGCAAGCAGAGCAAAAGAAATAGGAATAGGTAAATATATAATCGTTTCTATTGACAAAGACCTAAAACAGATTGGCGGTTATTTCTGGAGTTACTACAAAATAAAGTCAAGGGATATGCAAGGTAATTTAATACCTAACGAGTTCGGTTTTTACGAGCGTGAGTACAAGCAAAAAGAAGTTGTTTTTATTTCTGCAAAAGAAGCTGAGTTTTTATTCTGGAAACAGATGCTAATGGGAGATGCAAGCGATAATATCAAAGGGTTGCACCGAGTAGGGGAAAAGACAGCAGAAAAGATATTAAAAGACTTTACAAATCCATTTATAAGGGTTGCAAGGGAATACATAAAGCGAGAGCAAAAACAAGATTTCAAAATTAATTATCAACTTTTAAAATTAGTATCGTAATGCAATTAAACGGAACAATCAAATTAATCGGAAACACAGAGGAAGTAGGTAATAATGGCTTCACAAAACGTCAAACGGTTATTACAACAAAGGAACAATACCCGCAAGATATAGCAGTAGATTTTGTGAAAGAGAAAACATCTTTACTTGATAATTTTTCAATAGGTCAAGAAGTGAATGTTTCAATTAACCTAAGAGGTAATGAGTACAAAGGTAAATACTACGTAAACATTCAAGGTTGGAAAATAGAAGCGGTGCAAGGGCAAGGTAACACGAATCAACCATTTGAGCCAGCAACTAACTTAAATGAAGAAGACCACGACGATCTTCCGTTCTAATATGAACAAACCTACTTACAGCGATAGTTTTGGAAACCGTTGGACTACTTCACAGATAGACCGAAATTCAAACAACACGGCAAAAGAACTATTGCAAGAACAACAATGGGAACACGGTTACAATTTCTGTACAAAGTGTTTAAGGAATGACTGCGTTCCTATTGATGTTTCACATACCGTTAGCCGTAAAGAAGCAAAAGAGAACGGATGCGTAGAAATACTCTGGATGAAAGATAACCAAGAGATTTTAGGGCGTAACTGCCACCAAATAAAGGACAAACTAAATATACAAAATGGTTATTAAAGTACTTATAAAGCCGTTGTCGGTAAATCAAGCTTGGCAAGGAAAAAGGTTCAAAACTAAGTCTTACAAAGCATTTGAAAAAGAAATAATTCTGAAGATGCCAAAAGCAAAGATTGAATTTAAAAAGCCTTTGAAAGTAAACATAACATTCGGGTTTAGCAATTCGCTTTCGGACATAGACAACCCTTTAAAACCAACGCTGGATTGTTTGCAAAAAAAATACGGTTTCAACGATAGGGATATTTACGAACTGAATGTAAAAAAAGAAATAACCAAAATAGGGAATGAATTTATTTCCGTTCAAATTTTATAGTTATGACACATCAAACAGAATTACCAAACGATAGACCAGGTTTCCATAATTGGCTTTTGTATATAAAAAATAAGTATTACCACATAGCCGATGCCGTTATACTAAACCAAAAAAAATAAAGATATGAGTTTAGGGATTCCATATATGGGAAGCAAAAGAAAGCTTGCAGGATTAATTGTTTCTGAAATAGTAAATAGGCATCCAGAAGCAACAATGTTATTTGATTTATTTGGAGGAGGTGGTGCAATTTCTTTCGAGGCATTAAAATATAAAAACTTGCAAGTTCATTATAACGAACTTAACCCTTCTATTTTTTCACTTATCAAATATTTAAGGGATACAGATGTAATGGATGATAGGTTTTATGATTGGGTAAGCCGAGAAGAGTTTTTTAAGCAGCTGGAGCTAAAAGATTGGTATTCTGGTTATGTAATGAGCTGCTGGAGTTTTGGTAATAAACAAAATACTTATTTATACGGAAGGGATATTGAAGAAAATAAAAGGCTTGCTCACGAAATAGTAGTTAATAGATGCAATGATAGTGCAGAAAAATTAGGTTTTAAAGAGTTTGGTCTTTTTACCATTGAAAATATTCAAGACAGGAGAACCGATGTACGCTCGTTACTTTGAGAAACAATACCCACAACACGAGGGATTTTTCAGAAAGAGAAAGACAACAAGAACGGTTTAAAAAATTAGGTTATGAGTGTTTTATTTATTATTTTTGCTTTAGCGAAAAACATTTTATTAGGACTGTATAATACAGTTTACATATCATATTACACCATACTAAAAATTGGGTGTAGTCTTATTCCTTTTCTTCTGAACACAGTTCTAAAGATGTTTTTCGCGAAACAAGGATCGGCTATGCCCTCTTTGTTTTTAACTCAATTTAAAACATTTTAGTTATGGCAAAGGAACTACCATATTTTCAATTTGAACCAGCTGAATATTTAACTAAAGATATTTCTTTTTGCTCATTAGCGGCACAAGGTTTATTCATAAATATATGCTCTTATTATTGGCAAAGGAAATGCAAATTGACAAAAGACCAATTACTTAGAAGATTGAATAATATTAAGGAATTTGACGAACTTATTGATGAAGGAGTAATTGACTTAGAAAGTGATGGAAGCACGATAAAAGTTAAGTTTTTAGACGTTCAATATGAAAATGCTACAAAGACAAGTAAAGTCAATAGTATCAACGGTTCAAAAGGTGGTAGACCAAAGAAGAAAAAGCCAAATAAAACCGAAACAAAAGCCAACTTAAACCCAAACCAAAGCGAAACGAAAGGCATAAGAGAAGATAAGATAAAAGAAGATAAGAAAAACAACAAAGGGAAAATTGATGTTGATGCCATTGAAAGCGATTTTTTAAACCTCCTAGAAGCTAAAAATCTTATTTCAGATAAATCGCATCAAATGTGGCGGGAAAGTTTCTATATGAAATACAAACTACAGGAAGGCGCATTATCTAAAATCCTAGACAATTTCATTATCGATCTAAACCTTAAGAATGATAAAGACAAACCTAAAAACCTAAAAGACTTTAAAAACCATTTTATCAATTGGTCTAACGTTCAAGAGCGTTTTGAAAAGTTCACGGAATACAAAAAGAACAAATCCAGATTATACGGTGCCTTATGAAATTAGATGCAAATAAAATACTAAAAAAAGACACCGAAGGCTTACAGGACTTTTCTGCAATGGAAAAAGAAAGTTTTGTTGATGTTAGTTTGGTTATGGAAAGGCAGCCAATAGCGTTAAGTTTCGGTACTTACGACTATAAAGGCAATTCATATCCCGTGCCATTTGGATCTTATGGAGATTTCAGTTGCATAGTTGGTGCAAGCAAGTCTATGAAAACCTTTTTAAAATCGGCATTAATAGCTGGATATATCGGAGGTCAAGCACAAAATTACTTTCCAGATGCAAAAGGACACGGAACAGAAGGAAAGTTAATACTTGACATTGATACCGAACAATCATTATTCCATACGCAAAAAGTGGCTAGGCGTGTTTGTGAAATGGTCGGAAGCAATTATGATCTGTACAGACCTTATGCGCTTAGGGATAAAGATGCTAAAACAAGGTTCCAATTTTTGGAATGGCTAATAATGGAAAGTGATTATAAAAACGATATTGGACTTGTTACAGTGGATGGTTCTGCGGATTTGCTCGAAAACGTAAACGACCTAGAAACATCAAACGCTATTGTACAAGGTTTTATGAAATGGACTAAACTAGCCAATTGCCATTTAATAACTGTTCTACACCGTAATCACGGAAGTATGAAACCAACAGGGCATTTAGGTTCTGCAATACTAAAGAAAGCTGAAACGGTGGCATTTGTAGAGCGAAAGGATAATGCGGTAAGCGTAACGCCAGAATACACTAGGAACTTCCCCTTTAAAGAATTTTCTTTTAGACTTAACAATAATTTCTTGCCAGAACAAGACGAAACATTTTTTTGATATGAATACTAGACAAGCAATAAACAGAATAGGCTGGAGGTTTGGAGGTAACGAAAACAAATATCCTTTTCCTGTAAACGAGCAGGACATCGAAGCCTTTAATCAAATTTCAGATGAATTTGAAGCAAAACAAAAGCAACAATTCTCAAATAATGAGGCATTCGCAAAGCTTTACATTTTGGTCTATGCAAAAATGATCGAGCATTATAAAACTTCGGTATTCGATCACGAACCACGAAAGGCAGTAATAAAATTACTTGAAAGACCATTGCCAGAAATAATCGAAGATGTACGCCGGAGATTAAATGATAGTGAAAGGTATTCGCTTATAGAATCGATACAAGGTAAAATAAAGCACCCTGTTACAGTTTCGGACAATGAAAGGCAAAAGAACACCGAAAAAATAAAAGAAGCTCTTAAAAGCGATGAAAACGTAAATATTTTAATTAACGATGTATGGGATTTTGAAACGGTAAGCGATTGCCTTATTTCTGAAGTAAACCACGCAATTAATATACTGAACCAATGAAAACAGATCTTCAATTATTTTACGAACTTTTCTGCCACAAACTAAGCTTTGATATTGCTGGCAGAAACAGAACAAAACCTTTTCCATATTACAGATATATTTTCTTTTATCACGCCAAGAAAAAAACAGGATCATCTTTAGCAAGTATCGGTAGGGTTTGCGGAAATAGAGATCACGCAACGGTGTTGCACGGATTAAGAAAATATGACGATTTAGAAAAAGATACCGATTTTAGAATCGCAAAACTTTATATCGAAGAAAAAGTATTTGGCATTAACAACGATGGCGAAAAAATAGAGTTGGAAAAAATAAAAATTCTGGAAGCAGAAAACAAAAAACTAATCCAGCAATTTGAAGAAAGTAAAGAAATACTAAAACTAAAAGGATTGATTTCAGAAGTAGCAGATATGTTTTCAACACTACCAGAAGAAGCCTTTAAAGAAGCAATAGACACCCGTTTAAAACCCTTTGTAAAGATGTACCAGAGCAGAGTAACCTATCAATCAAAGAAAGCGGGATAACAATTTAAATCAAAGATTGAAAATAGTATTTTTTGCCATTTACTTCATATTCAAATGGTTCTATACTATTAATTCTATCGTTAAGCCAACGACAAGAACGGCTATCTGGTTCTAAGTTTCTGAATTGGTTGCAGAAATCCTTAAAATTAGTATCAAACGCCACTACTTTGTTATCGTGTACGCAGGTAAACAGTTTTTTTATTCTATCGTTCATAAAGCAAATATAAGAAATATTACAATATAAGTGCAAATAATGTAAATAATGTTTGGTATTAACAATATAAGTGCTTATATTTGTATCAGTAATAACAACTAAAGCAAAATATTATGAAAAATTTAGCAACATTATTAGTAGAAGTAAGAGAAGCGAATAAAAATATGGCAAAGTTCATTAGAACTGGAAACGATAAAGCGGCTTTTATGTGGGCTGAAAAAGTAGAAGAGTTAGAAAATCAAATACAATTGGTTTGATCGTATATCTTAAAAGCGGTTTGGTTGATAAATTAGACCGCATAGATTTCTTCAATAATAAAATACTTGTGTTTACTGAAGATAAAAAAATGCGCATCAACCACTACAACGAAGAAGAAGTTTTTAAAATAACTTATAAAGACAAAGAAATATACCCTTTTAAAAAATAACCCTATGCAATACGACCTAAACAAAATAACAGAAGTAACCTCATTATGTTGGGGCCATCAAGATTACTATTTGGAATCCGCTATCTATGATGGAAAGGAACTAAACCAAGATGAACTTGAAGAACTTGAAAGCCAAAACAATGAGTTTGCCTATGAAACATTTATAGGTCTTTGGGATAGTAAGATTGAAGTAAACAGAAAATAAAACTATGGAAAATATAAAATTTAGATTTTGGGATAAGGACTTAAAAAAAATGCTTTACAGAAAGCCAGCTTATAATGACTTCACCCATAAAAGTATAATTCCGCTTCAATTTACAGGCTTCCAAGATAAAAACGGAGTAGATATTTACAACGGGGATATTATAAGCGATTGGAATATCATAGACGGCAAAAAGCAACAATCAAAATTGCAAGTTTTCTGGAACGAATTTACAGGAAGCTGGCATTTAGACCAAAGCTACAAACAAGATAAAATGCATTCAACTGAATTATGGCTTGAATTGAATGATTTCAAATACAAAATAACAGGAAATATTTACGAGCAAAAAAACTAAAAAAGCGCACCCAGTCAATCCGCTAAGATAAAAAAGGATGCGCCATTAATAAAAAATAATTATGACAAAAATACTAATACTAATGCTATTCACAACAATAACATTTGCACAGGACAATGTAACTTTAAACATTAGCCAAGATGCTAGATTGTTATTCGTAGGAGACAACAAAGGAAACAAAGCACCAACAATGGATTTATCAATCCGAAGCGAATGGCAAGGCAAGCAATTTAATGGGTATTATTTCTTCATTGCACCCGAATTTGAATACGCACAACTTGCTGAAGATTATTATCGATATTCTGCCAATATAGGCTGGACTTTTAACCAATGGATAGAAAACTTTTCATTCACAGCTTCGGTTGGATACGGAGTTATTAAACACGATTTTGGCACTACAAGTTTTGGAAATAACTTTCAAATCTCCTACAAAGCAAACAAAATAATTGAGTTTTTTATTGACTTGGAAACCAACGAAAGAAGGGATTTATTGATATATGAAAGCACCGATATAATATTTGGAACTGCCTTTAAAACAAGCGGGAAAATTGGTGTTAAGTTTTATTTGAGGTGAAGTTAATTTTGTGTTGTAGTGGCGAAGCGAACGTTTTAATGCACCACAACGATGCGGGGATATGTTTTGATGCGTGTAGCGGTCTATTTTGGCAAAAATAGAATGTAGCTACGTAAGCAGCAAATTTTTAAAAAAGGCGTCAATGCCCTAAGCATTGAAATATATCCACTGTTGTCGAACGTCACCCACATACATAGGGAAACTAAACGGTAAGATTAAATACTAAACTAAGCAAATATGAACCACGCATCTTTATTTTCTGGAATAGGCGGACCCGATTTAGCAGCCGAATGGATTGGATGGGAAAATATATTCCATTGCGAATGGAACGAATTTGGAAAGCAAATATTAAAATACTATTGGCCTAATGCAATAAGCTATGATGACATCACAAAAACAGATTTCACTATTCACAGAGGAGCAATCGACATCCTTACAGGCGGATTCCCTTGCCAACCATACAGCGTTGCAGGAAAACAAAAAGGAAAAGAAGATGAACGCCATCTATGGCCAGAAATGCTTAGAGCAGTTAGAGAGATTGCCCCAAGCTACGTCGTGGGCGAAAACGTTGGCGGCCTTGTTAGTTGGAATGGAGGGATGGTATTCGACGAGGTGCAAGCTGAGCTGGAAAATGAAGGGTACGAAGTATTCCCGGTTATACTTCCAGCTGCAAGTATCAACGCTCCCCACAAAAGGGATCGTGTCTTCTTTATTGCCTACAATAACAACAGAAACAGGCAGAAAGTCAGATTTCAAGCAAGGCGGAAAAAGTATGTTTACCAGACTTCGGGAAGAACAGATGCTTCCTTCGCCAGTTGCGAGCGATGCGACAACGGGAGCGATAATTGGAAAGAACGACAAATTTGTAATGACGAAAACGGGAATGCCAAGGAAGATAAACCAGAAGGGAACGGATGGGAGTGTAGGACTTGCAAGATTGGGAAAGCTGGGAATGCTTCCAACACCGAAAGCAAGGGAAGCGGCAGATTGTCCAAGCGAGAGGCGAAGGAATCAACCATCAATGGAAAGTCTGGCTGCAATGGGAATGTTACCGACTCCATTAGCTTCGGACAACGGAGACAAAGTAACGGGATTGGAAAAGCAAGACAGCCTTACCAAAAGAGCAAGGTCGATGACTGGCAAAACTTCCCAACTCAATCCCCGATTTGTGATGGAGATGATGGGCTTTCCGCCAGATTGGACGGAATTACCTTTCCTAAATGGCGAAAAGAAAGTATAAAGGCAGGCGGAAACGCCATTGTACCACAAGTAATGTTTCAAATTTTTAAAGCAATTGACCAACATAATAAATCCCAAATCAGTGAGTATGCGAACTGAAGTCGCCTTTTTTAAAAAAATATCCCCGCATCGTTGTCGCACATTAGGGAAATGGGTAAAACGGACTGAAAGGAGTTTTGTTTACCGTATGTGAAGCGGGACACTCCTCAATAGCGAGGTACGAGCGTTAAGTTGAGGTGTGTATCGCTGAGGTTATGTGCGACAACGAAAAATATATGAAACGTAGCCTTGATAAACCTGATGTTAGAATTAAGAAACTACCCTTTTTATTTTAATTTTTTTGTGGTGGCTTTTATTTATTTTATCCACAAATTAGGATAACCTAATATTTATCCTTATATTTGGATATAATTAAAAATATAGGAACTATGGCAACTTCAAAAATAACAATCGACACAGTAAATTACTTAGGTCATTCGGACGATAGAAACTTCAATGCAAAAGTGCTTTACAAAAAACACGGAAAACTACATTTAGCTCACGTGGATATTGACTTCTTTAACAAAAGAGTTTATATACCTAAACAGGCAAAAGAATGTAAAGTATTATCTGGATTTGAACTTGCTATAAACAAACACAATGGATTTTAATATGATACCAGAGATAAAAAAAATATGGGAAACAGCACTACATTTGGGTTTTAGATTTAATGAATCTGATGCTCACGAAATGTGGATAGCTATAAGAGATTCAATTCCTGTTATGACTACTCATTTACAAAAATTTAATGTGTGCAGTGACTGTCATTCTTTAGGAATTACTTACACTGATTGTTCTTGTTCTAACGGAAATTATAGTACAATAGAATTAGAATTTGAAGTATGTAATTGCTGTAATAATGTTATAGAAGATGGTAGTCCAGCTGATACTAAGTTCAATGAAAAACAAATAAAAAGAAGTTATGATAGAATGGCTACAAAAAAATAAACAGTTTTTAAGCATTAGAGCAATAGAGCAACATCTTGAAATGCCTGATAGTACTTTAATAAAAGCTGTTAATGGCTCACAGAATTTACCTAAGAAATACGAAGAACGTTTGAGTAAGTTCCTAATGGTTTTGCAAAAACCACAGAGCGCAAAGGCAAAAAATTGAAATAAAAAGCAAACAGACACGAACCATAGGATTAAACACAAGCCTAAAGCTATGTTTTATATATGGTGTTGTAGTGGCGAAGCGAACGTTTTAATGCACTACAACGAATGGGGGATATGTTCGGTTGCGTGTGGTGGCTGTCTCATTTTCGAGACAGAGGTAACCACGTAAGAAACCGATTTTTTAAAAGGGCGCGATTGCCCAAGCAATCGAATATATCCAAAGTTGCCTAGCGTTACCGATAAGCGATGTCTTTTGAGAAACGTTAAAGTTCAAGGATTATTGAAACTTTAACACTTTTTGTATTGTTTATTTCAAGAATCCTTGTATATTTGAATATCGAAAGCAACGAAGCTTAGGTATCAAGACTTATAAATTATGACAACTGTAATTCATAGAAAATTCGGAAAAGGGAATATAACTTCTCAAGATTCAAAAAATATCACTGTACAATTTGATAAAAAAGAACTTACATTTTTAAAAGTATTTTGCGGACTTAAACTTGAAGATGGAACTGATATAAAAGGAGAATATACGGAATATGAATTAAAAGGAGATCCAAATTTTGTGCCTAAAAAGAGAAAAAAATGGTATGAAGTTGCAGAAGATATAGCCGACAAAAGAGGACTTTTCTTTGACTCAAAAAGCGGAAATATGCATAAATTATAACAATAACAACAAATTAAATATTATGAAGACTAAAAAAACATTTATCGTAGAAGTAGAAAAAGCATTAGACTGGAATGAAGGTTATTTAAACTGGGACAACAAAGTAGTTGAAGATATTAATGACGCTCAACAATTTGATAATGAAGAAGAAGCTGAAGATGCAGCAAGTATGTTTAACATCGAATACGGCAGAAAAGGTAGGATTTATGCAAGAGTGCAGTAATATGGAAGATTTAATAAACTGGGTAGAATTAAGCAGGTATTTAGCGGGAAACGAAAGTAGCGTTTCCCGTACCCGTTGCCCTAAAAAGTATCAGGATAAAGTTGATAGTTTAATTGATCATTTAAAAGCTTGGGAAAAGAATATCGCTGAAGTATGAAGCGAAACGCCCTTTTAAAAAAAGTATCCCCCATTCGTTGCCAAGCATTAGGTTTGAGGGCAAAACGGACGTTAGGAGTTTTTCAAACCGTATCCGATGACAATGGGCAGTTACGCCAATGAGAGTAACGAAATCGGAACTGTCCATTGTTGAGGTTATGCTTGGCAACTCACCGATAACACCACCTTTTTAATAATTTATTTTGGTTTATCAATTTAACCACCTTTAGCGAGGTGGTTTTTTATTGCTGAACGTTAATAACTTCCAATCATTATTCTTAATAAGATTAAATAAAAATAGTAGCTTTACATAAATTCCCTTCCCTTTGACGAAGGAACAAACAAAATAAATACAGCGATATTCGATACCGTTAAGTTATAGCACGTTTATAGCAATAATTATAATTAGCTTTCAAATTAGCGAGGGGATTTTAAATTTAAAGCAATGCTAAGATTTTATTATAACTGCATAACTGGAATGGAGTATTTTTACGAGCCAATAAAAAGGAAAAAAAATACTTCTAAATATCATAATTAAGAAGCAATAATGAAAGAACCAAAATGCAACTGTTGGCTAGACAATCCTTACTGCCAATGCAAACAAGAAGATAAGGAGTAATGAAAGACACCTTAGTTAAAATAGAAGTAAACCTATCTACTATAACAAAGGGAAATGCCGACCTATTACTTTGCGAGGCACTAGACTATCTTGAAGCAAATAACCTACTAAGTAAAGAAGCAAAAAAAGACTACAAGAAAATTACCGAAGATATTTTGAAACAAAAAGAAATACCTAAAAATGCATTCAATCTATAAAAATAAACTTGTAAAAGAATATTTCCTTAAATACGAGAGGAGCGAAGAAGATTATAAAAAGGTTGGGGATGATTATCTAATTGCGTTATCAAATAGTTTTTCTTTTGCACGATATAAGCTATCCGATGCAGTAAAACAATTCGTTGAATCAGTTAACCTAATGAAGAAAGCCGATAAGTTAAAACAGCTTAACGCTCTAATAGGCAAAAGCAAATATCATAAGTAATGGCAAAGAACGGAAACATACATCCTACACGCATTTTCCAAACGCCAGACGAGTTAAAGAAAGCTTGGGAGGAATACAAGTTGGATTTGAAAGAGCAATCAAATGATTGGGTCAAGGTTCAGTATGTAGGCAAAGAAGGTGACAGGAAAACAGATGCCCAAAAATTACCTTACACTATGGAAGGCTTTGAAAGATTTTGCTATGATAACTATGGATGCGTTAATCAATATTTCGACAATAAAAAAGATTATTACAACGACTTTGTTACTATCTGTTCGCGTATAAAGCGTGAAATAAGGGAAAACCAAATAACAGGAGGTCTATTAGGCTTTTACAATCCCAGTATTACGCAGCGCCTAAACGGACTTACCGATAAAAAAGAAACTACGCACAAAGGTTTGGATTTAGGAATGGCTTTTCAGTCTAAATACGAAAAATAAGAAACCCAATAAATACAGGGCTTGAGTTACAATGGCGCACACGGTGGAGACAGAAAATATACCTACCATAACCTACTCTTTAAAGTGGTTCAACCCATTGTTTTTTATATTAGAGGATATTGTACTTAAAAGACCAAAAATAAAAAGGGTTCTAATTTACGGTGGTAAATCTTCTTCAAAAACAATATCGGTATCACAACTGTTGGCAAAGCAAGGTTTAGAACAAAGACAATCTAGCATTCTATTCAGAAAAGAAAGCGCAAGAGTTAAGACTACCATTAAAAAATCATTTGATCTAGGAATAAAGACTACACGGCTTCAAAATGGATGGGAAAAGCAAGACCGTTCTTTCAAATCTGTTAGTGGCGCTGAAGTTATTTTAACAGGGTTAGACGATGAAGATAAAGCAAAAGGAGTTGAGGGATTTAACTTTGTGTTATTTGACGAGCTAGACCAATTCGAAGAAAACGAATATGCGCAAACAAATCTATCTTTAAGGGGAGAAGGTAGAAAAGTTTTTTTTGCAACTTGGAACCCTGTAAGTAAGCTATCTTGGGTTAAAACCAAATTAGTAGATACATACCTTTGGGAAACTTCGATGTACGAACTACCAGACCCTAATTCATTTGTAAAAATAAGTAGTTGCGGAACTACGGTATTGATTAAAACATCTTATAAAGATAATTACTGGTCTGTAGGCAGTCCGTGTGGAACTTATGGATATGTAGATCATAACCTAATAGAAGATTACGAGAAACTAAGGTTAACAAATTACAATAGGTACAAAGTCAATGTACTTGGCGAATGGGGAAATGTTAATGTTGGCGGGGAGTTTTACAAAAATTTCAGAACCGAAGCGCAGGTAAAAAAGCACATCTACAATCCCGAACTTCCTTTGCATATATCGTTTGACGAAAACGTTAATCCATATCTAACACTTTCAATTTATCAAGCAGAGGGAAAGCGTTCTTGGAAGATTGGCGAGATATGTTTAGAGCATCCTTTAAACACGCTAACACACACCTTAAAGAAGTTTTACGCCACATATAAGCCTAATTCTAATACTGTATTTATTTATGGAGATAGAACGTCTTTGAAAGCAGATACAAAGTTAGAAAAAGGGCATAATTTCTTCTCTATCATTGAAGATAAACTAAAAAAATACGGTTACATAACTAAAACAAGACTGCCTAATAAGAATCCAGGCGTTGTATCAAGAGGTAATTTTATAAATGATATATTTGCAGCTAATATTTTTGGCATTGAATACACAATATCAGACAATTGCCTAAGAACTATTGACGATTACGAAAATGTAAAAGAAGATAGCGATGGAACTAAGCTAAAAAAGAAAGTACGTCATCCTGTAACTAAAGTGAGTTACGAGCAGTTCGGGCATTTAACAGACACCGACGATTATTTTATATGTGAATACTACAAAGAAGAGTTTAAAGAATATGTTTCAGAACCAGAGCCAACGGTTCACAAAACAGACCAAACCCTAGAAGAACTA
>Ga0209309_10002291_pt1 | contig 17709 bp, 18 predicted proteins | sample COGITO_mtgs_1204_2_FD_184807 | JGI IMG/M metagenome (GOLD analysis project Ga0209309, IMG submission 184807) | Pelagic marine microbial communities from North Sea - COGITO_mtgs_120412 (SPAdes) (version 2) | ecosystem: Environmental > Aquatic > Marine > Epipelagic ... | reverse complement strand
GGCGGTCAGTAATGAGCTGTTTTCAATCATTTCAGGGCTTCTCCCTATACGCTTCAACCTCGGCTTAACCTTCGGAAGTGAACAAAGGGTAATCACGGATCAAATGAGGAACGTACAATGTCGCAATTCGCACAAATGGCGCGGACAATCCGCGAAATACCCCAAAAATCGCGACTCGGCACGCTAACGCGAATTGATGAGGGACGCCTGATCGCCCGCGGATTAGACAAAGACGTTGGCGTCGGCGATCTGTGCGTAATTGAGGACGGCACCCGCGCCGAGGTTACTTCCGTCACCCACACCGAAATTATGCTGATTCCATTCGGATCGGTCAGCGACCTGTCGCCCGGCGCGTTGATCTGGAAACAAGCTGCCGGAACCATGCGGCCCCATGCCGGATGGTTGGGCCGCGTCGTCAATGCCTTTGGCGACCCGCAGGACGGTCGCGCGCTGGCCAGTCAGCACAGTGCACCACCGGTGATGTCACAGCGCAACGTGCTGGACCGGCGTGGGCTGGGTGAACGGCTCGACACAGGTGAGCCCGCAATCGACACAATGCTGCCAATTGTTCGCGGGCAAAGGATCGGCCTGTTCGCTGGATCAGGCGTTGGAAAAACCAGCCTGCTCAATTCGCTTGCTCAAGGAATTCAGGCTGACGTCATCGTCTTCGCCATGATCGGGGAGCGTGGCCACGAATTAGCCAGCTTTCTGCGCGACGTTATGGGCGCGGAAACACGCGAGCGTTCCATTTGTGTGGCCGCAACCGCTGACTGCTCCGCGCTGGAACGCAGGCGCGCCGCACAAACGGCTATCGATATTGCTGAACACTTCAAGGATCAGGGTCAGCACGTTCTGCTGTTGATGGATTCCCTAACCCGCTGGGCAGAGGCGCACCGCCAGATCGAGGCGGCGCAAAGCGGACGCACCGTCGGAACCGGGTTTCCGGCCAATACCGCACAGGACCTTGCACGGATGATGGAACGCCTCGGCCCCGGTGCTGACGGTCAGGGCGACATCACAGCGGTTCTGTCCATTCTAGTCGCAGGATCGGATATGGATGAACCGTTGGCGGATATGGTTCGCGGCATGCTGGACGGGCACATTATTCTAGATCGGGAAATCGCCGAGCGGGGCCGCTATCCGGCGATCGACGTGCTCCGATCCGTCTCTCGCTCCCTCCCCCGCGCGGCAACAACCGCTGAGAACATTGTGATCAATCGGGTCAGAGAAACCCTGACAACGGCGGCAAGGATCGCTCCGCTGCGTGACGCCGGGCTTTCCTCGGAAGGTGCCGATCCACATTCAGACAAGATTTTGCGCACCGCATCTAGAATCGACGTTCTGTGGGCCGCCCGGGATATTCCCGATGCGGCGCAGGCTTTCACAAAGTTATCCGCCCTCGTCGATACAGTGTTCGAGGGCGATTGAAGGCGGCTACTGAACCGTGCTCGGCTCTGTTTGCGAAAACAGGGCCGCCTCAATGGGGCGGAGCGCCTTTAATGCCCGCAAGCATTGATAAATCATGGAGGCCTTTGCATGGGCCGTCGCCTCCACCAGCATTTGATGCGCGGCGCCGTCCTCAAAAACATAAGAGAGCTGCGAGAGGCCCTGCAAAAGCTGCCGTTGACCCGCTTCTTCTTCGAGTTCTCCTGCGAGGATGAGCTGCGCCAGATAGCACACGCGCGTTACGGGGGTAGAAGCCTCTGACGGATGGATCGCATCACGCAGGCGAAGAATATTTGCGTCTGGAGTCAGAATGCTGAGACGTGACCGGCGATCCCCATTTTCGATAACGACGCCATTGATTAGGACGCGCTCGGACGGGCGCAGCTTCAGGACGAGGCCGCTCATAGCGCAACCTCGGACGACGTGTTTTCGCTTAACCCGGCGAGGATATCGCGATTGATATCACACAACGCCGCGGCACTAACGCCATCCACCAAGACGCGGTTTGTTTCATCATGTACGAAACCTGCTAGTGCAAAAAGCCGCTGCCGCAGCTCCATCGGTAAGCCATTATTAGGACTGCTGAGGTCCTGCGCGAATAGACGCCATAGCGCTGCATTCGTCTGCAATGCATCCACGAAATCCGCATATGCAGTCTCGCGAAACGGCTCTGCCGCTGCCAAAACGCTGGTCACTCGCGTCAAAACACTAACCTCGACGGCACGTGGAGTGCTTACGTTGCGCCGTGCCGTGCCGTAGCCATTCTTGGCTGTTTGCATATTCATTTTGAAAATCCTTACTCACCGGCCGCAATATCGCGACCCTTCCAAGATCGGGAGTGGTCAGTTCGGGCCACAAGCTATGCGGCCCGAACCATCAACCATTAACGGAAGAGTGAAAGGATCGACTGCGGCGCCTGGTTCGCAATCGACAGCGACTGGATGCCCAGCTGCTGCTGAACCTGGAGCGATTGCAGACGCGCGGATGCAGCCTCCATATTCGCATCAACCAGCGACCCGACACCCGACATCAGAGAGTCCGTCAGGCTCGAAACAAAATCCGACTGCGTCGAAATACGGCCTTGAACAGAACCGAACGCTGCTGCCGCGTCGATTGCCGTGTTGATCAGCGATTCAATGTCGGTCAGCGCCTGTGTCGCGCCAGCCTCAGTCGTAACGTCCATTCCAGCCAGTTCAGAAAGCCCGCCTGCCTTTGTTCCGCCTGTGAACTCGGTAAACCCAACGTTAATCGAATCTGTCGCGGCGGCACCGCCCAGTGAAACGGTCAACGCACCGGTTGTTGCATCCTGACTGGTCGAAATATTGGTCAGGCTGTTATCGGTAATATATGTATCCAACTGCCCTTTCAGCGCAGTCGAGACACTCAGTTCGGTATCACTTTCTCCAGCAACATATGTGAAGGTCTGCGTACCGGACGTATCTGAGCCAGCGGCACCCGTACCCGCCAAAGAAATTGTGTACGTAGCCCCCTGCTCTACCCCGCCAGATGTGAAGCCAACAACAGCCGTTGGATCAGCAGCGTTTCCGGCCAGCGCCGAACCGGTACGCGTACCCGTCATCAATGCGCCAGCTGCAACTGCATCCGTACCAGCAGTTTCCTCGGTTGCGGACAGATCGTTGCGATTGACCGTGATACGCGACGCACTGACACTGCCATCGCTGGAGCGATCAAGAGACGACAGAACCGTAATAGCTGATGATCCCTGAAGGAGATTGACGCCCTTAAACTGCGCCGCACCAACGATGGAACTAACCTGATCACGCAAAGCGGAAATTTCGCTCTGGATCTTGCCTTTATCGTTGCCAGATTCCTGCGCCGCGATGACCTGAGTTTTGATGTTGCCGAGCAGCTTGGTGATCGACTCAGACGCTTTTCGTGCGACCGATACCGTCGAATTGCCAAGTGCCAGGCTTTCAGAAATCGCCCCAAAACCGTCTGCGTCGGATCGCATAACCTGCGAGATGGACCAAACTGCCGCGTTATCGGCAGCGGAGCCTACTTTCAGACCGGTCGAAATTTGCTCTGTTGTTTCGGCAAGGCCGGAACTGATGCTGCGCAAAGTGCTGAGGGCAACCATTGCGCCGTTGTTTGTCAGAATGCTGGACATATTAAAGTCTCCATTTGCGGTACATTCAGCACCGGCTTTGAGCATTTTGTCGGAAAACCGACCATGAACGTCATTCTGACGAAAGCGGCCCCTCCATTCCGGCAGGAACCGCGCCGATCATCCTAGATCGCATAATCATTTGGCCCGCCGCGTCCTAACAACCGGTAAACGCGGCGAACATAATAGCGTTAATAATAAGTTACCGCTTCACCATCATTTCGGACTGGCCCCTCGTCGCACGCACACTGCCGTCAGCAGCATAGGTGCGCAGGGCCGAACTGGGCGGGGGCGCGCGCATTTCAGCAACTGCATCCCGCGCAATTCCCAGTAATTCCAGATTGCGCCGCAACGCTTCACTTACGGGCATCAATTCCTGTTCCGACAATTGGCGGAGCAAGGGACCAATGCGTGAGATCGCATCAGTCTCAGGGTACTCGCCTGCGATAATTGCGCTGCGTTGCTGCGCGATGGCCTCATTCACGCGATCCACCACACGGCGCCTCATTGTACTAACCCCGCAGAATCAGCCAGACTTTCAAAAATCTTTTCGGCAAGACCGATACCGCCTTCCTGCGCAAACGCGCGGGCGTGCTCACGCGCGAGGAGTGATGCAAACGCATCCTCACCCGCGCCACCACCCTGCTCCGTGCGCGCTGCGCCAAAGCCACTGTGACTCATCATTTCTGCAAGGAATGAGGCCTCAAACTCTACGGCTGTGCGCCTTAGCTCGACCTCCTGCGGGTGTGGCGGCCTAATTTGGGACTGTGAAACTGCTGTCAGCATTTATTTCTCTCCATTCTGGATGGCCCCAACTTCACGGACGGAAGTAAAGAAATCGTAATACCTCGCGCCTTATGTGAAGTGGAAATGAGGAGAATGCTGTGCATTTGACACCAATCGACACCACACCCCATGCGCATGAAAAACCCGCTAAGGCGGCATTGAAAGACGCCGTGAACGATGACTTTGCGCAAATATTATTGGATGCAAAAGCCGACGAGGGTGCCGATCAGACCGCTGAAGAAAAGGAAGTCAGCGCCGAGTTGCTTGACCCTACGGCGCTCGACTCAGCGAAACAAACTCGCCACGCGGTTGAGGATGCGCACCAGCAACCAACCCAACCCAAACTATCTGATCGAATTGTGGTCGAGCCAAGCGTAAGCAGGCCAGATGACGTGGATCCTCATACCGCTGCTCACAACGACTCCGCCGCGCTCTCATATTCATACGGACGCCCGCCGGTCCAACCAACCGAACAATCCAGCTATATCACGCAGTCAAGCAGCCAGAATGCAGCACAAGCATGCGCAGCCCAACCGCAACTAACCAGCGGAACCGCCTTCGCGCCTCGCTCCAATGCCACGGAATCTGTCGCCACGCCGCCGCGTCCCGATTCTGCTCAGGGAAGCCTCAATCGCACCTCCCTCAGCGAGGATTCCACGCAACCTCGCACCGCGCATCCATCCATGACACGCGACAACACATTCATCGCCATGCCGCCTCCCTCGAACAACGCAACCCCAGCTCTAAAAAATGCGAACGCTGGCGCTGTGAAAGACGCGGTCGCTGAAATAGGCGACGGCGGCGACATCCTAATGTCTGAATCACGCAACTTGATCGAGCGTCCCTCGATGCCATCACCTGCACCCGCCACGGCGATGACAGCAGCCGTGACCGATCACACCCTCGCCCAAATTCGCGGCCAGATGGCAATTGTCACGTTATCACGAGACGGGACGCAGACAGAATTGCGCCTTGATCCTGCGGAGCTGGGGCGTGTTCGGATCACACTCGAAATTGTTGACGGCCACGTAACGGCGCACATGTCGCCTGACCGGCCAGATGTAATGGATCTGCTGCGACGCCACGCCGACTCCTTAACCGCAGATCTCCTCGCCAGTGGTTTTGATAGCGCCGAAATGACGTTCAGTGAGGGGGGGGACGAACAGCAAGCGGGTCAATCTAGTCCCACAACAATCGACCCAACGGCTGACACAGCAGAAATCAAACTATCTTTACCCAGCGATCGGCTGGACCTTAGACTCTGAGAGGATCGACATGGAAATCTCCAGCACCACGCAGGCATCGGCTCAGGCCGCGACGCCCACAACCACCGCATCATCAGCCACGGATTTTGAGACGTTTCTGACATTGCTGACCACACAGATGCGCAACCAGGATCCCTTAAATCCGATGGAATCCACACAGTTTGTGGAACAGCTTGCGACGTTCACCTCGGTTGAACAGCAAATTCAAACAAACACAAAGCTAGACAACCTGACGGCGGCGCTCACCGCGAACGACACAAACGGGTTGGCCGCATGGCTGGGTCGATCTGTATCGCTGCTGGGCAAGGCGCAGTACTCGGGCGAACCTGTTGCCCTCAGCTTTGATACCGCTCCCCCCCCGGGTGCGCGTCTCGTCGTGCGGGATGCCATGGGGGAAACTGTGTCAGATCAGGCCTACTCCGGCGGAGCGTGGAGCGGTGTTTTGCCAACAGGACGTGAGCTGCCCCACGGCCTGTATGAATTCGAACTGCGCAGCGCAGTCTCCAGCGGTGATCGCATGCTGGCCCAGCCCTTCGCGCACTCGCGCGTTGACGAGGCGCGGATGTCGCCCAGCGGCCCCGTCTTACGGCTTGAGGATGGGCGCAGTATTTTCGCCAGCGACGTCGCGTCGATCCGCAACTAGGGGCGAGCGCCACGAAACACCCAGAACCGGTACAGCGCATAATTGAACACGGGTAACAGAAACACGACCAGCGCCACTGATACGGTATCTGGCCATCCCATCGCGGGCGAAATCATCGTCGTGACGGTAAAGCTGAAGATGAAACCAAACGCGATCACACCCACAAACCGCGCTTGTTGCGCCACATCACGCAAGCGACTGCGAAATGTCCAAAGCGTGTGCGCGATGTACTGCACCGAGACGGAGGCGACGTGCGCAATGGCGTTCGCCTCCCACAACACCGCGCCCGCTGCGCGCAATCCCAGGAACAGTGCGGAATAGGTGATCGCAACCGCGGCACCCACCGTCAAAAATCGCGCAACGCGCCAAATTTCGCGGCGGGATATAACCTTTAATCTTCGACTTCTCGAACTCATAAAACCCCACAGGCAGGCGCAATACAGCGTTGAGTACGCGCCCGCCCGTGGGAATGTCCACCCGCCTTAAACGAAGCGGTTAACCCAGTTTTCCAGCTTCTCCTGCTGACCGGACACGGGAGCCGGATTGATTGCATCGCGACGAACGCGGGCCTCAATCTCTTCCAATGTCTCATCATGCAGCATGTGCTGGGCGTCTGCGCCCTTCCATCCTGCATAACGATCCGCCAGCGCAGCCTCCATTCCGCCGTTTTCCAGCATGGCCGCTGCCGCCTTGAACCCACGGGCGCAAACATCCATTCCGCCAACATGTGCGGCGATCAGGTCCTCTGCATCAAGGCTTTGACGGCGCAGCTTCGCGTCGAAGTTGGTGCCGCCGGTCGTGAACCCGCCGCCCTTCAGAATGTGATAATAGGCCAGCGCAACCTCAGGAACATTGTTGGGGAACTGATCGGTATCCCAACCCGACTGGTAGTCGTTGCGGTTCATATCAATGGACCCGAACACACCCAACGCTTGTGCCAGCGCGATCTCATGCTCGAACGAATGGCCGGCCAAAATCGCGTGGCCCTGCTCTAGGTTCAGCTGAACTTCATTTTCCAAGCCATGCTTTTTCAGGAAGCCATAAACGGTCGCCACATCGAAATCGTACTGATGCTTTGTTGGCTCCTGCGGCTTTGGCTCAATCAGGATCGCGCCCTTGAATCCGATCTTATGCTTATAATCCACGGCGAGGTGCAGGAAGCGGGCTAGATGATCCAGCTCCGACTTCATGTCGGTGTTCAGCAGGGTTTCATACCCCTCACGACCGCCCCACAGCACGTAGTTTTCGCCACCCAAACGCATGGTCGCGTCCATGCAGGTTTTGACAGTGGCCGCGCCAAATGCAAAAACATCGGGATCAGGGTTTGTTCCAGCGCCGCTCATATAGCGACGGTGGGAGAACAGGTTCGCCGTGCCCCACAACAGCTTTGGCCCGCCCTGCTCCATCTTCTCGGCAAAGATATCGACGATGGCATTCAAGTTGTCAGTATTCTCGACAAAATTTGCGCCCTCTGGCCGCACATCGGCATCGTGAAAACAGAAGTATGGCGCCCCAAGGATGCGGAACATGTCAAACGCCGCGTCGGCTTTGACCTTCGCAGCCTCTAGCCCACCGTCGAACCACGGGCGCTCAAACGTGCGGCCACCGAACGGATCGCCGCCCTCATACGCAAAGCTGTGCCAATAGGCGACGGCGAAGCGCAGATGCTCGTCCATCCGCTTGCCCATAACGATTTCGGCAGGGTTATAGTGGTGGAATGCGAGGGGATTGTCGCTGTCTGCGCCCTCAAAGGCGATGGGCGCGATGCCGTCAAAATAGCTCATGTGTTCAGTGTCCTTATAACAGTAGACGCCGCGCGGTATCGTGCGTGTGCGTCCTCGAAAGCGTTGGTCAGCGCGGAATCCGGCTTAACCGTATGGTGAATCTCAGGGGCGGTTGCGATCTCCGCACCGGCGTTTTCAGCGGCCATCAGGCCAAGGCGCGCCGCACCAAAGGCACCGCCAAAATCGCCCGCAACCGGAACATCCAGCGCCAATCCAGTGGCGTTCGCCATGATCTGCAACCAATGCGGAGACAGCGAACCGCCACCAACTGCGGTTGCCCGTTCCAGAACTGTGCCAGTCCCCGCCAATGCATCCCGACAATCGGCGAAGGCAAAGGCCACACCCTCCAACACAGCGCGAGTCATCGCGTTGCGATCGGCGGCGTGTTCTAGGCCAACAAATGCACCGCGCACGGCGGCATCGTTATGTGGCGTTCGTTCCCCCCCAAGATAGGGCAGGAAAATGGTCGCGCCGGGCGCCTGTACTTCGCCTAACGCCCCCGTCAAATCAGGAGCCGTAGACTCGCAAATTTTTGCGAACCAATTCAACGCATCACTGGCCGCAAGGATCACACCCATCTGGTGCCAGCGCCCCGGCAGAGCATGGCAAAACGTATGAACCGCAGATGCAGCGTCCGGCGCGTAACTGTCGTTGGCCGCAAACAATACGCCCGACGTGCCAAGTGACAGAAACGCCTCGCCCGGCCGTACGGTGCCCATGCCCACGGCTGAGGCGGCGTTATCACCCCCGCCACCGGCCACAACTGTTTTGCGTGTGAATCCCCAGCGGGCGCATAACTCCGCGCGCAAGGAGCCGGAAACCTCGGATCCCTCGACAAGACGTGGCATGTGCGAACGGTCTAACCCGGTCGTTGCCAACAGCTCATCCGACCAATCGCGCGCGCCAGTGCCCAGCCAACTGGTACCAGCGGCGTCGGACATTTCGGCCACATGCTCACCCGTCAGCCACAAGCGCAGGTAATCCTTGGGCAGCAACACCTTGGCCACTTTGCCAAAGATCGCAGGTTCATTATCGCGCACCCACGCCAGCTTTGGCGCGGTGAACCCCGGAAAGACAATGTTACCAGTCAAATTTCGGAACTGCGGGGTAGCGTCCATTTCAGCGGCTTGCGCATGCGAACGTGTGTCATTCCACAAGATACACGGGCGCAAAACCTCATCCGAGGCATCCAACAGCGTCGCGCCGTGCATTTGCCCCGACAAACCGATTCCACGCACGGCGGACAGATCATGCTGCGCGGACAGCGCGTCAAAGACATCCTCTGCCGCACGCAACCAATCCGCAGGCGCCTGCTCGGACCAGCCCGAATGGGGCCGGTCCACGTGCAAAGCTGCCGTGGCCTGGCCCACCACGGCCTGGTTCCCATCAATCAGGACGCCCTTTAGACCGGACGTTCCAAGGTCGAGACCCAGATACATCAGGCAGCCTTTACGGGCTGTTTGCCCAGAATGATCATGCCCAGAACATCGTCCTCGGTGACATCCGCAACGTTTTCAGTGCCGACCAGCTGGCCGTTTTTCATGACGCTGACGCGGTCGCACAGTTTGAAAACGTCCTGAATATCGTGGGAGATCAGGAAAATACCGATGCCTTGGCGCTTTAGCTCCTCAATCAGCTCCGCCACCATCTGTGTTTCATGCACACCTAGCGCCGCCGTCGGCTCATCCATGATCAGGATGCGCGCGTTGAAATACACCGCCCGCGCAATCGCAACGGACTGACGCTGACCACCGGACAGGGCCGAAACAGGCGACTCGAACTTTTTGAAGTTCGGGTTGAGCCGCGCCATGATCTGACGGGTTTCAGCCTCCATCGCGTCGTCATTCACCAGACCAAAGGCATTGGTAATCTCACGCCCCAGAAACAGGTTTGATGCGGCGTCCAGATTGTCGGCCAGTGCCAAGGTTTGATAGATCGTCTCGATATTATTGCTACGTGCATCCCGCGGTGAGTTGATCGTGACCTTTTCACCGTTAATCAGGATCTCGCCACTGTCGGCCTTGTAGGCGCCCGACAAAACTTTGATCAGCGTGGATTTTCCGGCGCCGTTGTGGCCCAGCAGGCCGACAACCTCACCGGGATACAAATCAACGGTGACGTCATCGACAGCCTGCACACCACCAAACGCGATGGAAATGTTGCGCATTTCGACAAGAGGGGTTCCAGTATTCATGTTCTCAACTCCTCTCAAAGACCGGCGCGGCGGCGATAGATGATGTCAACAAAGACGGCCAGCACCAGAACGACGCCGACGACGATGTTCTGATCCGGCGCATCCACGCCCACCATCGCCATGCCCGATTGCAGCGACTGCATGATAAGCGCGCCCAAAATCGCGCCGTAAATCGTGCCCATGCCACCCGCCAATGCCGTGCCGCCGATAACCGCAGCGGCGATAACGCGCAGCTCGTCCAGCGTGCCGATGTCATTGGTATGGTTCGTCAACCGTGCCGAGGCGACAACTGCCGAGATCGCGCAAAGCGCGCCCATGATCGCGAAAACCTTGACCGTCAGCAGCTTGGTGTTGATCCCGCTCAGCTCCGCCGCGTCAGGATTGCCCCCGGTGGCAAAGATATAGCGGCCCAGACGGGTGCGCCGTGCGATGATCGTCATAACAATCGCGATTCCGATCAGCAGCAGCACCGAAATCGGGATGCCGTAGCCTTGCTCCAGCCCCTCGGGCATAACCTCGCCACGCGCCTCGAATTGACGTGATAGGCGGGCCGTCGGCACTTGATAGGTATTCAGCACCCAAACAAAGCCGACAATCGCAGCGGTGAAAATCGCGGCAACAGCCGCTTCGGCCCACAGTGGTTTAACCGGAAAGCCATGCGATGCCTTTGTGCGACGCGATTGAACCAGCATAACCAGCGCCAAAACGGTCAACGCGATGCCGATAATCCAGCTCCACATCTCACCCATGGTGCCGTTGATACCGCCGAAAATCTGGAAGGTCGGGTCTAGCGGCCCGATCGTCTGACCATCGGTCATCCGCCAGCCGACGTTACGCCAAACCAGCAATCCGCCCAGCGTTACAATAAAGGAAGGGATCGTCAGATAGCCGACCAGCCAGCCCTGAAAGGCACCGATGGCCGTTCCGAATGCGATCCCGCAGAGGATCGCAATAATCCAAACCAGCGGTGAGCCAAGCCCGACCAGATCGGGCAAATACCGTGTTTGCAGCATGGCCATCAGCGCCGAGGTGACCCCCAGCAGCGATCCAACGCTCAGATCGATGTGCCGCGTCACGATTACAAACACCATGCCCGTGGCCATAATGGCGACAGATGCAGTCTGGATCGTCAGGTTGAACATGTTGCGCGGTGTCAGGAACCGGCCATCCGTGAACGTGGCGAACACAACCCAGATCACCAAAAGCGCCCCGATCATTCCGATCAAACGCATATCGAGTTCGAGGGCTGCGAACCCCTTACGCTGGGGCATGGGCGTCGCAGCGCCCGATTTACTGGAATCTGAGTGGCTCATAATTTTATCCCATGAGTTCAAGGCGCACCGCCCCATGCCGCGCACGGGGGTACCGCAATCGGGTTGCCCCGGCACAATGGCCGGGGCGGTACAATCTTAGGATCAGTTGGTGTCGATCAATTACAAACGGCGACTGCGCCTGCTGCAACGTTCTGGCAAAGGTTCTCTTGTGTGATCCAGCCAGCATCAACGACATCGTTCAGGTTCGCGCGGGTAACAGGCACCGGCTCCAGGAACTCAGCGTACATTTCTGTACCAGCGGGCGAGGTCCACAACTCGGCACCCTCAACAGCGGACAGTTGCGTGCCACCAGCAAGTGCGACAGCGATTTCTGCTGCGTTACGGCCAAGGTCACGTGCATCCTTCCAGACGGAAACAGTCTGCGTACCCATGGCAACACGGTTCAGCGCGGCGTGATCACCGTCCTGACCCGAAACCGGAATACCGTCCATGCCCTGTGCAGTCAGCGCAGCAACTGCACCACCGGCGGTGCCGTCGTTCGATGCAACTACCGCATCAACATTGTTATCCTGCGCGGTCAGGATCTGCTCCATGTTGCGCTGTGCGTTCGCAGGCAACCAACCGTCGGTGTAAGCCTCTGCAACGATGGTGATCGCGCCGGAATCGATTGCGTCCTGCAATACTTCCTGCTGGCCGCCACGTAGGAAGTCAGCGTTTGGATCGGTGGGCGAACCCTTGATCATTACGTAGTTGCCCTCTGGCTGCTCGGCCAGAACAGCGCGGGCCTGCATACGACCAACCTCGACGTTGTCGAACGTCAGGTAGAACGCGCGGGGATCTTCGATCAGGCGATCATAGGCTACAACGGGGATGCCCTCATCCGCAGCTTGCTGAACTGCCGGCCCAATTGCGGACGCGTCTTGTGCCAGAATAATCAGCGCGTTTGCACCCTGCGCGATCAGCGACTCAACGTCGGACAGCTGCTTGGATGCGGATGACTGCGCATCAGCCGAGATGTAGGACGCGCCGGCCGCCTCGAGAGCTGCAACAATAGCAGCCTCATCGGTTTTCCAGCGCTCTTCCTGAAAGTTCGACCAGCTGACGCCAACGGTCAGATCCTGTGCGAGTGTCGGAGCGGCGAAGCCAGCAGTCAAAACCACGGCAGCCGCAAGTGCTTTAAAGGTATTCATGTAGTCCTCCCAATAATCCCGGTTGGCCACGATTCGCGTGGGGTCCGGGACAATGCGCACACCATCGGCGCATTTAATTCGGATGTCAAAAAATATTTGACGTACCGGGCGCTAAAATGCAGTGTTCAGCGATCAGATCAGGAAATAACTGACCTTCGCACCCGCAGCATAGCTTTTCCAAAGCGCTTTAAATTGAACGGATGAATTTAATGGAGCCAGAAGCCCTAGGATACGGCCCACGCGGATTGCAAAGCGGTACCCGCGACGAGACTGTTATCGAACGGATTTTCCAGCAAATTCGCGCCGAGGGTGAAACAGCTCGCGTTGATATTGCCCGTAATCTGGGCATCAGCGCCGCGACCGTCACAACCATTACCGCCGACCTGATGGCGCGCGGTTTGATTGAGGAAACCGCCGCCCGCACCACCGGAACAGTCCGCGGCCGCCCGCGTGTGGCGCTACGGCTACGCTCGCAAGCACATGTTGTTGCCGGATTAAAGCTGGGTGATCGCATGACCACACTGGTTCTCATCGATTTTCAGGGACGCCAACTGGCAGAAACAGCGGTGCCGCAGATCGCACATTTCACCGATACGGGCAGCATTGTTCGCCTGATTGAGAAAACTCTGGACCTCGGCTTGGCACAGGCTGGCCTAACCCGTGAGGATATTTCTGCCATCGGCGTCGGCGTCCCCGGTTTCGTAGATGCGCGCGCGGGCCTGATCCATTGGTCGCCACTGCTCAATGACCGCATGGTGCCCTTGCGTGCCTTGCTGGAGGATACGCTGAACTGCCCCGTCGCTATCGACAATGATGCAAACCTATTGGCGCTGGCCGAGCTGTGGTTTGGCGTCGGCCGCGCAATCCGCGACTTTATCGTGGTCACGATTGAACAGGGCGTTGGCATGGGCATCGTCATCGGCAACCGTCTGTATCAGGGCACCCGCGGCTGCGGCGTCGAATTTGGTCACATGAAGGTTCAACCCGAGGGGGCACTATGCCGCTGCGGCCAACGCGGGTGCCTGGAGGCCTACGTCGCGGATTATGCCCTCCTGCGCGAGGCTGAAATGGCCCTGCCCCACATGACCACACAGCCGCAGGATCGCTTGGACGAACTGTTCGCGGAGGCTAAGGCAGGCAATCTGGCCGCCCGCTCGATCTTTCGCCGTGCGGGGCGTCTGTTCGGGATCGGCCTTGCCAATATCGTCAATATTTTCGACCCCGAGCTGGTGATCCTGTCAGGCGAGCAACTGCGCTATGACTACCTGTACAGCCAGGAGGTCCGTGAGATGATGGAGGCAAACTCCCTCGTATTGGGCCACCCTCCGGTCGAGCTGCGATTGCACAAGTGGGAGGATCAACTGTGGGCCAAGGGCGCAGCCGCTTTCGCCATGGACCGTCTGACCCATCGCCTGCTGGTTGGGGAACAAGAATATGCGTAAGGTCCTCGTCCTGACCCTGTTCGCCACCACCGCTCACGCCGACCCCGCCTTTGTAAACGATGCTGCACGGCAGGGCTTCACCCATATCTACGCAGGCGGGTGGGAGCATTTCGTCGGCGGCGGCGTAGCGGTGCTGGACTGTGACGATGACGGGCTACCGGACCTGTTTGCAGCGGGCGGTGAAAACCCCGCGCAACTGCTGCGCAACCGATCCGAACGCGGGGGCGCGTTGCAATTCGATGCTGTTCTGACGGACATTACGGCGGTGACAGGCGCATGGCCGCTAGACATAGACGGCGACGGAATACTCGACCTTGCCGTGATGCGCGCCGGTGCGAACGTCCTGCTGCGCGGCCAAGGTGACTGCGCGTTTGCCCCCGCACCTTGGCCATTCCCCAGCGGCGATCAATGGTCCACCGCTTTTTCCGCGACATGGGAGGGCGACGGCTTTCCCACACTCGCCGTAGGCAACTACGTTGACCGCTCCGCCCCCGACGGCCCGTTTGAGGCTTGCGACGTGAATTTTCTCTACCGACCCGAGGGGATCGGATACGGCGAACCAACGATCCTCGAACCGGGCTTCTGCCCCCTCTCGATGCTGTTTTCAGACCCGCAACGCACTGGCACCGCGCAACTGCGCCTGTCCAATGACCGCCACTACTACGTGCGTGGAGGGTCCGAGCAGATGTGGCAGATCACCCCCGACCTGCGCGCCCTAACGGCCGAGGATGGCTGGCAGACACATATGTTATGGGGCATGGGTATCGCCAGTCGTGATCTGGATGGCGACGCAATGCCGGAAATCATGCTGACCTCCATGGGCGATCAGCGGCTGCAATTGAACACAGGCGGCGCGGGCTGGACCGATGCGCCCTATGCCACTGGAACCGCATCGCAGCGACCCTATACCGGCGGTGACGGTCGCCCCTCGACCGGATGGCACGCCGAATTTGGCGACGTGAACAATGACGGATGGGACGATCTGTTCATCGCCAAGGGCAACGTGGACCAAATGCCAGACGCGGCCTCGCATGATCCCAACAATATGCTGATGGGGCAAGCTGATGGCACCTTCGTTGAAACGGGCTTGCAGGCAAACCTAGCCACGGGCGAACGCAGTCGCGGCGCATCCGTCGTCGATCTAAACGCCGATGGCCTGCTGGACATCGTCGTGATGAACCGCCGCGCCAACATCGAGCTGAACCGCAATGTAACGACCGAAACCGGAAACTGGCTGGCGCTGGACCTGTGGCAAGCGGGCGGCAATGTGCGGGCGGTCGGGGCGTTGATCGAGCTACAAGCTGGTGCGCGAACCTATTGGCGTGAGATCACCGTCGGCGGCGGTCATGGCGGCGGGCAGGCAGGCCCGGCACATTTCGGACTGGGCGGCACAGACACAGCCCGCGCGCGCGTTCACTGGCCAAACGGCGACGTTTCAGCGTGGCGCGATCTGACACTGAGCCAGATCACAACCCTGCGCCACTAGCGATCAACCGGCAGGCCGCTTGGCACAGTATCCGGAATACCCAACCGCCCCTGCCGACTGCTAGGGTCAGTCAACGCCTCCAGAAACGCCAGAATGTGTCCGACTTGCTGATCGTCCAACTGCTGCGGTACTAGGGTCGATGCCGCCAGCAGCGCCTGCTGATCCTCCGCACCCAACGGGGAATCCTCGAACCCGTCAGGCAAAACAGCCTGCGCCCCATCATAGGAACTTGGCTGCAAGTGATGGCGCACCACCCCCTCCAACGTCGCGAACGCACCGGTATGACCGTAGGGCGCGGTCATCATCACGTTGCGCAAGGACGGCGTGCGAAATGCGTAGGTATCGGCCGGATTGCCCGTCACGCGACTGCGCCCCTCGTCCCGATTATGGCCCTCAAACCGTGCGGATTTTCCCGGACCAAATTGCGGCATGGCGATTGCGTAAAACTGATGATCGGTCTGGAACGGGCCCGCATGGCAAGCGGCGCATCCCGCCTCACCGTAAAACAACTCACGCCCCGCATCTGCACTGGCGCTTAGCACACCCTGCCCGCGCAACATCCGGTCAAACGGGCTGTCGTCTGCACGCCATTCCCATGCCATAAACGCCGCCAGCGCGTTGGAAATATCGGTGAAATCCAGCGGCCTTTGCGCCAGCTCCGGCAGCGCCGTCGCGAACCGGTCCGCATAACCGGGCAATGCTGCGACCCGCGCGGTCAGCAAGCTCCACGCGCCACCTTCACCCGTGATGACTCCTTGGCGTACTGCGCGTGAGATTTCGTTCTCGGAATAATGCCCTGCCATCTCATCCGGACTGAGGACAGGAAACATCGTTTGCGCAGAGAGCACCCCCGAAAATCCGGAGACCATGTCGTCCTCAATAGGTGAGCGGATGCCGGACGGCCGCGCCGGATCAGCCTCCAGCCGTCCATCATGGAACATCACGGTAAACTCATGCGCGCCCAAATTGAACAAGCTGGGCGCATTGCGGGCCACCCGTTCCTCAGGAATGTTCTCAGCCCCGACGCGGCGCTGCGGACCCAACCCGATGCCGCCCTCGCCCACGCCCAGCGACAGACCGTCCGCCGTGCCAAAACGGGGGTGATGGCACGTCCCGCATGAGATATTCCGGTTGCCCGACAAGATCGGATCCCAGAACAGATCGCGCCCGATTTCAACCATAGCCTGATCGACCTGCATGAAATCAGCATCGGTCAACGGCCCGAAATCCTGCGCGGCGGCGGGCAGTGCGAATAATGTCAGCATGAGTGTTTTCTTCATGCCCGAACACTGCCCAAGCACACCCGAACTGGCAAGCACGCTGCCCCCCCTTACGGTTGCTAAAACGCCTTGAATGTCAGCGTCGTCATGGATCGTTCGACATTGGGGATGTTGGCGACGTTCTCATTGATCCAATGGCCAATATCAGCCCCCTCGGGCGGATACAGCTTTAACAGCAAATCCCACTCTCCGGATGTGGAATAGAGTTCCGAGACGATCTCACGCTCGTATAGTTCATCGGCAACGGAATAGGTCGTGCCGGGCTTGCAGCGAATCTGGACGAAAACGGCGCTCATGGGTTGATCCTCATTTGCGAAACGGCGGTTGATAGATGTGTAGCAGCACGAAACCAGCGGGTCACGTGACAGCCTGGCGGGCGCGAAATTCCGGGCGATCCCATGAAGCGGTTTTCAGGATATCGGCGAGGATCGCAGCCGCCTGCCGCACGTCCTGTTCCCCGATATACAGCGGCGTGAACCCGAAGCGTAATATATCAGGCGCCCGGAAATCCCCGATCACACCGCGCGCAACCAGCGCCTGCATTACGGCGTATCCGTCAGCATGGTGGAAACTGACCTGCGAGCCGCGCTGCGTTCCGTCGCGAGGCGAGGCCAGCGTCAAATCCGTCGCGGCTTCCACCTCCGCGATGAACAGATCGCACAGCGCAATGGATTGCGCCCGCAGGTCCGCCATATCCACAGTGTCCCACGCATCCAGCGCAGCATCCAGCGACGCCATCTGAATGACCGACGGGGTGCCAACGCGCATCCGCTCGATTCCCACACCGGGGCGAT
>Ga0209309_10002290_pt1 | contig 17712 bp, 16 predicted proteins | sample COGITO_mtgs_1204_2_FD_184807 | JGI IMG/M metagenome (GOLD analysis project Ga0209309, IMG submission 184807) | Pelagic marine microbial communities from North Sea - COGITO_mtgs_120412 (SPAdes) (version 2) | ecosystem: Environmental > Aquatic > Marine > Epipelagic ... | reverse complement strand
AAATAGACATGCCGTGCCATTAAAGGAACAATTTCTGGAGCAAACACCACCACCATGGAATATAACCATGCGGTACCGGTGCCCAATGCAATCAATGTGTCCATATTAGCGGAGTGATTTTTAAATGAATTCCAAGCTCCGATGTAAAAATGCTTACCGGCAAACACCATCACACCTAGTGTAAGCAAGCCAACTATCAGCCAGACTAATCTCTCTGCATCAGTATTCACGGTCATTTCACCAACAACCAAACTGTAAATCATTAGAGGCACACCAAGCACCAAAGCAAGCGTCATATCTCGCATAAGCTTTTTATAATACTGCCAATCGGCTTGCTCTTTTTCATCTAACGCTTCCTCTTCGGACTCGCTAGTTGATACCTTGGCGTTATAGCCAGCCTTTTCTACCGCTTGAATTAATGTGGTTACATCCACATTTGTTTTGACTTGCACCGTTCGTTGAGCGAAGTTCATCTGGGCTGATTGAACACCAGACACTGACAGTAATGCTTTTTCAATTTTACTCACACAACTAGCACAACTAGCACCGTCAATTATTAACTCATGTTCGATCATTTCGTTTCCTGTCGCAGTCGATTCCAAGGTCTTAGAGTGACTAGCCGTTTTAACGTTGGGCTGTTCTGATTCGGTTTGGCAACATTTGTGGGGACTTCCCGCACCTTCTTTGTGGCTATCAGTATTCATAAATCCTCATATTTAAAAACATTCACTCTGGCATCTTGTTGAAATCATCTATCAAGTGACAAATAACATTTCCACTTGGTCGTTTATCTGGTTTATCACCCCAACTTTCGACTGCGACGTGCATTCTTGCTCTGAGTCTCAATGTATCTTGAAAACGTTGTTCAGTTTCATGTAGGCGGTTGTCTATTAATCGCCTAACCGTTGGACAAGGAGACTCTCCCTCGTCCGCTTTATGAAAAATCTGCTTAATGTCATCTACTGAAAAACCTAAATCCCTTGCGCTCAAAATAAAACGCAGACGGTTTTGCTCGTTTGGTCTATAAAATTTGTAACCATTGTCAATCGACTTTTTCGGCTCTAACAAGCCAATTCTGGTGTAGTACCGCACCGTATCAGGGCTTACACCAAGCATTTTCGCTAATTGTCTGACGTGCATTAACTGGTCCTCCTCACTTCTCGCTAATCATGCAACCGTTCAAATCCTATGATTTAATCCTAGGTATTGGACCAACTGTAAACCTGTGAGTCGGACACAGGTCAAATGCTTTTTAAAACTCATATTCATACACTATTAATTAGAACCCATAGGCTGTTACTTACCCCAATGGGTACTTTCCCTGACTGAGTGATACGGCTACTTGTGTTTGTGAATCACTTTGCTTTTTTCAGCAGTGTGTCCAATCATTTGTCCCATCATTTTTTCCATCATTTCCAGACGTTTCTCCATCATTTCCATCTTTTGTTCAGTGGGCATGACGGCATCGCCTTTTTTCATTTTATCCATATTATGTTTGCCCATAGATTGACCTTTCCCCATCTCACTGCCATGCATCATCGCCATCATGCTCTCCATTTTATTGGCATGTTCCTGCAACATCTTCTGGCGCTTTTCTGAATCAGTTTCTTTCTTTACTTTCTCAAGCACTGTGCTCATTTCAGACATATGTGTCTGCATTTTTTCCATTTTTGCTTCGTCCATCATTCCCATGGACATCGGTTCTTTATCACCATGTTGATGGGCATTCACAACAGCAAGTGGAGAGAGTGCTAACAATGTGATTAACGTAAGTGATGTAAATTTTTTCATGTTTATTTCCTTTTGTTTTTTGCACTAGTAAGCGCAGTTATTAATTGAATACTCTATAAAGTTTGATATGAAACACTTTAAACCTATGAGTTACTCACAGGTCAAGCGTCTATTATTGACCTAAATATGCCGCTAAGGAGGCTGGAATAATGATGAGGAAATATGGTTTTTGACGCTAAAGGCTAAAAAGGAGTTTTCAACTTCTTTCCTTTGCTCAATTGGAAATAGAATTAAGTTAGATAACTCAATGAACAAGTGACTTGGGAAAAGGACGGTGTAATAACAATCACCGCAACTACATTCTGTATTTTGGTCTTGTTCCGAATGAGTGATCACCTGCTCGTCCTGATCCTCAAAGAAGGAAGTGATAACAGAGAACGATGTCGCATAGTCTTCTTGCAAACTATATTTTATTGCATGCTCATCAGCCTTCACTGAATTGATCAGCAAAGCAATCATGCAAAATAGTGCGACAAATGACGTTCTCACTTCAAACTAACCTTCTTCGTTTTGTGTAGTGACATACTACTTTTTACACCTACACAGTAATTGACTCAGATCAATATTTCTCGGAAATTGGATTACAAGTTGATTACATTTTTGTAATGTAATCAACTATTTACATATTTCGAAGTGACTTGATTGACTGTGTTTTCCAGAAGTCTATTTAGAATTTATGCTTTTCCATATTGAATAATCTATGTCAATCAACATGTTAGACCGCACAAGCAGTATGCGGCTTCATTCGAGGGTAAAATTCATTACGATTCTTACGGCAAGTGTCCCAATGAACATGAGTAGTATTAATCTTATCTCCTTAAACTCAATTACCGTGACCAATGGATGTGAGTGATCTTCCATTCGCCGTCACGTAGGTTTAGCACTATGGTCTCCAATCCTTCGTAATCCACATTTTTATCTTTGTAATTTCCAGTAGCTTTACTGCGTGAGATGGACAAGGCCATGTTCCCGCTAATATTCACCTGATGCTCGAGTGTTTTTATTTCTATCGCAGCGAGATACTTCATATCGGCCAGCATATGATGGTTGGCGTATTGGTCTGCCGAGCGTTCAACGCCCCCTTCAAAAATCAAAACATCGTCAGCCAATAGTGAACGAGCTTTTTCTTTGTCGCCATTTTCCAGTGCCTGATGAAAGGCTCTTACTACCTTAGCGGGTGCGGTGTCGGTGTTCACAAAAAATGGTGCGGCATCGGGATATTTTTCTTCGCCATGTGCCCAAGACAAAGATGTAAAACACAGTCCAACTAAAGTAATAAATACCAAAGCAAAAGCGTTTGATTTTATTTTCATGATTATTTCCTTTGTTTTAAACATTAAAAGCTGTTTTGGTCTTCAATTGGGCTCATTAATGCGCCATTTCCTGATTGTCGTTGGGATCAAGCGCAGTCAATATTTGGTACTGCTCTGCCGTTAACTCCGGTAGTCTTTGTAAAAAAGCTACCATGGCCCAAATCCGTTTATCATCATGAGTTTTTCCCCAAGCTGGCATTCCCGACGCTTTGATACCATGTTTAATTACCCAAAAGTTTTTACGCGCCCTTTGTGCATCATCCCCGTGCTCATGACCTTCATGGCTGTCAGAAGCAATGGTTAAATTGGGCGGTGCTGGGTATAGACCGACACTCATGTCACTTTCTTTTTGTCCTGGTTTCAAATGGCAACTTGCACACATAAAGTTATAGTCAACACCGCCACTAAGTAGTAATTCAGGATCGGCTAGATCTGGCACTTTAATATCTTCCGCGGCTTTTTTTATAGAGGTTTCTCTGGTTTCTTCTAAAAGCCAATAAACTAGGTCACTGTGAGGTTCATCGGCAGCCACATTTACAATGCCTGAGTAAATAACTGTTGCTACGGCTGCTAATCCTAACGCTACCAGTAGCAGTATGAATTTAAGTATCTTCATAGCCTTTTCCTTCTTAATCTAAAAGACATGTAGCCCATGACTTTGGGCTACGTGTTTTCTCACATTTAATTAATGATTGTTGTGCTCTTCCTTTTTCATATCTTTGTCATCTATTTTATTGTGATCCATCATTTTGCTGTGATCCATTTTACTGTGGTCCATCTTTCCGTCGATTTTGTCACTCGAAACTTCTGCTTGTTTCATGCATTTTTTCATCATGGCCATAGCGACAGGATCTTTCATGTCCATCTTACTGTGATCCATTTTGCTACAATCAGCTTTTTCAGGCTTTTTTGCGTGCAACTTGGGGTCATGTGCCGAAGCTGTCATGGATAAAGTAAGTGTTGGTATTAATACCAATGCAATTTTACTGATTGTGTTAATTAAGTTTGTTTTCATGGTTTATTCCTATATTAGTGATTAAGTTTTTTTAGTTAAATTCATCCAATGCAATATATTTGCATCAATGTGCTTCATTTTTAAAAATTTATACAATTATGCTTTTGAGGCTGCACTTTTTATTGATGACGAGCGCCACAAATAAAATAAGGCTGGCAACACAAGTAACGTCAGAATGACTGCACTCGACATACCACCGACCATTGGCGCTGCAATGCGACTCATGACCTCAGACCCAGTACCAGTACCGTACAAAATAGGTAATAAGCCAACAATAATAGCTGCGGCTGTCATCATTACAGGGCGAACACGCATACCCGCGCCATGTAAAACAGCCTGTAGTAAATCTTCTTTTGTTGTAGCAACATTATTTAAATGGTGCTCACTGAGCATTTCTTTGTAAGCTTGATTTAAATACACCAGCATAATGACGCCAATTTCTACAGCCACGCCTGCTAGCGCGATAAAACCCACTCCAACGGCCACAGAGAAGTTGTAACCTTCTAGATACATCAGCCAAATACTACCGACCATGGCTAGCGGCAAAGTCCCCATGATCATCGCGACTTCAATCACGTTACGAAAATTAAGATAAAGTAATATAACGATGATAAATAAGGTTAAGGGTACAACGTAAGTCAGCTTAGCTTTTGCACGCTGCATATATTCATATTGCCCAGCCCAAGAGATAGAGTAACCAGCAGGTAAATCCAATTTATCTGCCACCACTTTCTGTGCAGCTTCAACATAGGTCCCAACATCAACGCCGTCGATATCTACAAATGCCCAACCATTTAGACGTGCATTTTCGGACTTAATACCCGGAGGTCCATCTTCTACGATGATATTAGCCACATCTCCCAATGATATTCGTTGTCCATTAGGCGTTACTATGGGCAGCAATGATAGCTGTTCAGGCGAATCACGATAATCTTGTGGATAACGTAAACTCACAGGATAGCGCTCTAAACCTTCAACTGTTTGAGTAACATTCATGCCACCAATAGCCGTAGCCACCACTTGTTGTATTTCAGCGATATTCAATCCATAACGAGCCGCTTTTGCCCGTTGGATATCAACTTTTATATAGCGACCACCGGCAACACGCTCTGAGTAAACTGACGAGGTACCAGGAACATCGGCTAAAATTTCTTCTATTTGTTTACCTATATCTTGAATAACTTCTAGTTTAGGACCGGCAATTTTGATTCCTACAGGTGTCTTAATGCCTGTTGCCAACATATCAATACGGGTTTTAATTGGCATAACCCAGGCGTTAGTTACCCCCGGTAGTTTAACTAATGCATCTAGTTCTTTTTTCAAGCTTTCTGTGGTTACTCCTTCTCGCCACTCATCATGAGGTTTTAACTGGATGAAGGTTTCTATCATGGTAAGAGGTGCTGGATCGGTTGCCGTTTCAGCACGGCCGACTTTACCAAACACTGTTTTTACTTCTGGAACAGTTTTAATCAACTTGTCCGTTTGTTGCAGAAGTTGTCGAGCCTGACCTATAGAAATACCAGGGTAAGTGGTGGGCATATACATCAAATCACCCTCATCAAGGGGTGGAATGAACTCACTACCTATTTTATCCAGTGGATATACGCCAATGGCAAGCACAGCTAACGCAGCTACTATCGTCATTTTTGGGAAGCGTAAAACGGTTTTCAATGCTGGCATATAGATAAAGGTTAAAAACCTATTTACTGGGTTTTTATGTTCAGGTAACACTTTACCTCGAATAAAATAGCCCATTAGTACAGGCACTAAGGTAATGGCCAATGCAGCAGAAGCTGCCATAGCATAGGTTTTGGTAAATGCTAGCGGAGCAAACATTCGACCTTCTTGGGCTTCTAGAGTAAATACAGGAACAAAGCTCACCGTAATAATTAATAAACTAAAGAATAATGCCGGACCCACTTCACTCGCCGACTCAGTGACGATTTGCCATCGATTCTCATTCGTTAAGGGCGTTTTTTCCATATGTTTATGCATGTTTTCTATCATGACGATCGCACCATCTATCATCGCGCCAATAGCAATAGCAATACCTCCTAGCGACATGATATTGGCGTTAAGCCCCTGTAAATGCATAATTATAAAGGCAGTTAAAATACCTACTGGCAAACTAATAATCGCGACTAAAGATGAACGAACGTGGAATAAGAAAATTATGCAAACTAAGGCTACCACACCAAACTCTTCCAGCAGCTTATAGGCTAAGTTATCAACAGCCCGTTCAATCAAGGCAGAACGGTCATAAACAGGCACTATCTCTACGCCTTCGGGCAGTCCTTTTTTAAGCTTTTCGAGTTTTTCTTTGACACTTTTAATCACTTGTTGAGCGTTTTCTCCAAAACGCATGACAACTATGCCACCAACTGTTTCTCCTTCGCCATTAAGCTCTGCAATGCCCCGACGCATCTGTGGGCCAGTGCCAATATCTGCCACATCCTTTAACAATAAAGGCGTACCATTTTCGTTGACTCCCAAAGGAATGTTTTCTAAATCATCGACACTTTTGATGTATCCCGTCGCTCTGACCATGTACTCAGCTTCGGCCATCTCAACTACTGATGCGCCTATTTCCTGATTACCTTGTTTAATGGCCATTTGAATGTGAGAAAGTGGAATACCAAACGCTCGTAATTTATCAGGGTCAACTCTTACCTGATATTGCTTGACCATACCGCCAAGGGCCGATACTTCTGAAACGCCAGGTACTGTTTGTAATTCAAACTTTAAAAACCAATCTTGTATACTGCGCAATTGACTTAAATCATGTTGGCCAGTGGTATCTGTTAGGGCGTATAAGTATACCCAGCCAACACCGGTTGCATCCGGGCCTAATTGAGGACGTGCAGCAGAAGGTAGATTAGGAGCCACTTGACTTAAGTACTCAAGTACTCGTGAACGTGCCCAATAAAGGTCGGTATCTTCATCAAAAATAACGTAAACATAGGAGTCACCAAAGAATGAGTAACCGCGTACGGTAACGGCACCTGGCACTGACAACATGGCAGTGGTCATTGGGTAAGTGACCTGATCCTCGACTACTTGTGGTGCTTGCCCAGGGTAGCTTGTTTTAATTATCACTTGTACATCTGATAAATCTGGAAGTGCGTCAATGGGTGTTTTGTTGACAGAATATAATCCAACACCAACCAATAAAAATGTCGCTAGCAATACGAAAAATCGATTGTTAACAGACCAACGAATAATCGACGTAATCATCATTACTCTCCTTTGTCGCTAGCAGCATCTTTGATTGCAGGCTCTGTTTTTGGCATGTCCATTGCCATCGCGCTGACAATAATAAAATTACCGTCTCTAATTTCAAAGGTGAACATCACATAAGCATCATTTGAAAATAGGGCCATATCAACATTTTCTTCAACAATAAAATCAACTCTGTCGGCGTCTCTCCCCCACTTTAAAATAGCTTCTCGGTCGATTGTAACCATTCGATGGTCAACCATTACCGATACCACAGTGCCATTCACTGTTGCTGATGAAACATTATCTTTGTCCTCACTCATATCCATTTGTGTTGACTCATTTGGGGAAGAGTCATGATCCATGCGTTTAAAATCAGATGATTTACTTGATTCTGAGTCGAGTAAAAATTGCGCTGAACTGACAACTTGTTCTCCGTCGTTAAGCCCTTTAAGTATTTCAACACTTTCGCTGTCAAAACGACCCACAGAAACCTCAACAGATTTAAAACTACCTTCACCAAGTGCCAGCACAACTCTATCTTGATTACCTGTTCTAATAAGTGCTTCTTTAGGAATAAGTAGTGCTTGTTCATCAGCCGTTGTATGAATGGCAATTTGCGCAAACATATTCGGCTTAAATTCACCCTCCCCATTATCGAAGCGCAAACGTACTTTTACCGTACGTGTTTTAGCATCAAGGGTTGGGTAGATATAGTCCACTTGACCCTGCCAGGTTTTACCCGGTAAATAATCTAAAGTCATAGTCACGGGTGTAGATTTTTTAACTTGGCCAGCTTGTCTTTCGAACACTTCTGCCTCGACCCACACATCTGATAGGTCACCAATAGCCATCAAGGTAGAGCCAGGTTTTACGAAGAAGCCTTCGCGAATATTAAGGTTTTCAACAACGCCATTCTGCGGAGAATGAAAAGTAATGTTTTGCTGAACTTTTTTGGTTTTTTTGAGTGTTTCAATAGCCGACTTAGGTAACTGTAGTGCTGATAACCTATTTTCAGAAGCCGTGATTAATCGACTGTTTTTTCTATCTAACGCCAATAATAACTCCTCTTGAGCATTAACTAACTCAGGCGAATAAATATCGTATAATGGTTGATTTTTTACAACTGGATCACCGGTAGCCTTAACATAGAGCTTCTCAACCCACCCTTGAACACGTGGGTGGATATGCACAAGTTTATCTTCGTTGTAAGTCACATAACCCACAGTGCTTATTTTAGTATGTAATGGTTTGTAACGTGCGGTTGTTGTACGTACCCCTAAGTTATTCACAACATCAGGTGAGATGCGAATTGTACCGGGACCTTCATCAGGTCCTTTTCCGTCATCGTCAAAAACAGGCACTAAGTCCATTCCCATTGGCGATTTGCCTGGCTTATCTCTCTTATAATTTGCATCCATTGGTGCAACCCAATAAATCGGTTTCTTCTCGTCAGATGTTACCTTAGATATTGAGTTATTTTCTGAAGGAGCAATAAAGTAAGTTGCACCAAAAGTGAAAATTCCACCTATGATAATGCCAATAACTATTGGCTTAATATTATTACTCATTATTTTTCTCCCGAAATAGCGGCATATTGGCGGCTGTTTGATAAATTTTTATAATTTCTCGTCGTTGAAGTTCCTAGACTGTCGACAAAAAGGTAATTAAGCTCTAGCAGTAATTTCTGCTTTTCTACGTTGAGTGTGAGTTCGTCTATTTCCGCATTTAATACAGCAATACGTGAGCGAACAACTTCTGAAAAATCGCCATCATCATTGGTATATGCGGTCAAAGAGGCTTCTGCTTGATCATATATTTGCGGTAATAATTTGTTTTTATATAAATTCTGCCTGTCGATTAGACGTAATAACCTTCCTTTTGCGCTCGAATAAGTACTTAACATTTGTCTAAGTAAGAGTAACTTTTCGGTTTTAACCGCTTCTGTTTCAGATATAGCTGATTGCACCTCTTTATCTTGTCTGTTTTCAGTGAAAAGTGGTAAATCAAAGGTGACACCAACCGAAAATAAATCAGCTCGACTTGTGCCCATTGGATCATCCGAGCGATAGCCATAGCTTGCGTTTACAGCCCATTCAGGTTTGTACTTTTGCTTCGCTAATTTAATACCTGCTTTAGAAGCGTTTACTTTTTTTTCTATAGCGACAACAGCGGGATGATTTGAAAAGTATGGGACCAAGTCTTCTGGCTTGTGCCAACTTTCTTTGTAAACTAATTCACTATTAAGTAACTCTATTTGAGGTAGCAATTGGTCAAGTACGATATTATGTAAACTAAAATCAGACCCTAATGGTGCTTCATATTCAGCACTAGTTTCAGCAGAAAATGTAGTAAGCCATTGTGCAAGCATGCCTTCATAACGGTTTTTCTGTTGCTCTAATTGATCTAATCTATCTTCTAAACGTGTTAACTCTAGTTGTGCTCGAACAATATCTTGCTGACGGGTTTTACCTAAAGCTGATGAATAGCTTGCTTCAGCCACATCTGCCAACTGTTCAAATAACGACCTATTACTTTCAATTAATGCGATACTTTGTTGAACTTGATAAGCATCCAACCACAAGCTTCCAACTGTAACTGCTACTTTTGATTCCCTATCTTTTCGTTGATAGGGGAATGCTTCACTTTGAGTTTTTAGCTGTTGGCTTTTAATATCTAAGGAATCGCCGCGAGGAAACATTTGTGAAACGCCCACCTTAGCCTGTGTCATGCCTTCCTGACCAAAATCGAAACCGTTAGTAGGCAGGTTTTCCAGACCAATAGTCACCTTAGGATCTGGTAATGTATTTACCGCAATACTCATCGATTCGATGGCTCTTTGTTTATGAACATTCCCAGTTAACCAAGGATCATTTATTTGGGCCGCCCTGATAGCCTTTTCGAAAGATAAAGGTGTATTGGCGTTCATCAATGGAAACTCAGTGGCACTAGCAGATAAAAGAGTAAAAGCGAAAATCCCTACTCCGAATTTTATGTGGAATTTACGAATTTCATTGAGTTTATTCATTAAAACTGTTCCTCATAATTCATCACTTGCTTATATTCAGTCACAGTGCCGTCTGCATTAAGAAGTAAGATGTTGTAAGGCATGAATCGATCCCCAACCTCCATGCCAGGCGTTCCAACTGGCATGGCTGGTACAGAAAGACCGATTGACCCCTCTGGTACATTGGCTAAATACTGTTTAATAAATTTGGCAGGCACATGCCCTTCAAAAAGGTATCCATCATTTGATTCAGCGGTATGGCAAGAACGATAGTTGGCAGGAATGCCTTTATTGTCTTTCAGCTTAGACAAAAGCGTAATGTTGTTTACTTCAGTCTCAAAGCCATGCTCCTCGACATGTGTTACCCACTTTTGACAGCATTTGCATGAACGACTTTTGTAAACCGTGAGTTCTATGGCCTCGTTCATTTTGGGTTCTTTACCTGCTTTTGCATTCGCTTCTAATGTTGATGCATCAGAACAAGCAACCACAAACAAAACAGATAAGATGGAAAGTGTTTTTACTGGAAATATATTTATTAATTTCATTTTAATATTCTCTTTCTTTTTGACATTGCGTAACACAAGGTCGAAACAAATCAGTTCCAGCTACTCTGGAAAGTCAAATTTCAAGCAGATCTACCCTGCTTAAGAAAAAGTTGTTTTTGGGGGGCGTTGAGGGAGAGCTAAGAATATATTGTGTATAGTAGAATGACTCATAATCAATTGAGTTGTTTTGTAGTCAATTGGCGTATCAATATTGGGTTCACTAGGCACGGCAACAGTCATCAAACCCATTGGACAACAACAGTCTTTTTGACAGCAATCTTCATCAGAAGTCATGCTAGATTTATCCATGGCCATGGAGTGTTTAGAATGATCCATATTTTTATCGTTCATCACCATTATGCCATTATCGGCGCACGGCATAAATGAAAGAGCAAAAGACTCCCCGATTTGCGCTGTGAGCATGATAAATATCATAATTATTTTGGTGATTTTGTATAACACTTGAAACCTTAAACTTAAACTTAAAAAACCAAGTTCACTAAAAAATGTGTACGTCTTAACTTGGAGAAGTGTTGAGTTAAAATACACTTTTATAATACTCACCTAACATGTCACGGCCATTACGCATTGATTACATTTTTGTAATCAACACCTATTACACTGATTTATATTTTATATTGGTTGTTAGTAGCCGATTAATAGGTAAATTGGTTATTTTAAATAATGCAGTTAAAGTTTCCTGCTTTGATCGATTGAATACGCAACACCTTTCAATAAATAACGAGGTTAATAATGAAGATCCTTGTCGTCGAAGACGAAACTAAAACCGGAGATTATATAAAGCAGGGCTTAACCGAATCGGGCTTCGTAGTGGAGTTAGTAAGAACCGGGCTTGATGGTCACCACAAAGCAATGACAGGCAGTTTTGAATTAGTGATACTTGACGTAATGCTGCCGGATATTGATGGATGGAGGATTTTAAGTTCAATGAGGGAGAAGAGTAATCAGACTCCAGTATTATTTTTAACTGCAAGAGATAGCGTAAAAGACAGAGTAAAAGGTCTTGAACTCGGAGCAGATGATTATCTAGTCAAGCCATTCGCTTTCGCTGAATTACTTGCAAGAGTCAGAACTCTGCTAAGAAGAGGCACATCCGTGCCGTCAAATACTATTAATATTGCTGATCTTGAATTAGATATTCCGTCCCGCGTGGCAACACGTTCAGGTAAACCTATAAGCCTTACGACTAAGGAGTTTATGCTTCTAGAACTCATGGTTCGAAGACAGGGGGAAGTGTTACCTCGCTCGCTAATAGCATCACAAGTTTGGGACATGAATTTTGATAGTGATACCAATGTAATCGACGTGGCAATTAGGCGGCTAAGAGCGAAAATAGATGATTCGTTTACACCTAAACTGATCCAAACTGTCAGAGGCATGGGCTATAAGTTGGCAATAGATGAGCGAGAGTAACGTGCTAAAGAAACCCAATTCTCTTGCATTTAGAGTCACTGTATTAGTTGGGGTTACCATTTTTATATGTCTGAGCATCATGAACCTAATTGTTATTGAATCCATAGATCAGCATTTTATAGAGCAGGATGCGGACGAGCTAAATGAGGTGTTCGAAGCGGTTCAAAGTAAGCTCGGTGAAGCTCATGAATTGAATGTATTGCCATCTAGTATCCTCTTTCAAGCAGTGTCCGGTCATCACGGCGTTTACTATCACGTCAAAGACAAAAATGACAATACGATATTCACCAGTCAAGATGCTGACTTATCTGCATTTCCGTCAAATTTTAAAGCGCACATCCAAGTTCTTCCCTCTACCTTAATTCTATTTAACGATGGAAATCACATGTTAAGAGGAACAAAAATAACCTTTGAATTACCCACCAAGTTGGGACCAGAAAGGTACACAGTGACAGTTGCATCCAACATGGAATTCCACATGAGTTACATGCAGAACTTTAAGAGTACACTGTGGGGAATTGTATTTTTAGCTGGTGTGATAACCGTTTTTGCGGCACGTTTTGCAGTATACAGAGGACACTCCCCGTTAAGGCAATTAAGCAGGGAAATTGAGTCCATCACTGCTGATAAGCTTGATATTAGGCTGGACCCTTTAAATGTACCAGTCGAACTCACCACATTAGTGGATTCTTTTAATACCATGTTAAAGCGTCTCGAAGACGGCTTTGAAAGGCTTTCTCACTTTTCAGCAGATATCGCACACGAATTACGCACCCCAATCACAAATTTAACAACACAGACACAGGTAATGCTCAGCAAATCGAGAGATAGTGAAGCATATATTGAAATTCTATATTCGAATCTTGAAGAATATGATCGCATGACGAAGATGGTCAGCGACATGCTTTTATTAGCGCAAACAGAACATGGCCTTATCAAACCCAATTTGGATAACATTGATGTACCGAAAGAGATGGGTGAGCTTATTGAATTTTTTAGTGTTTTAGCTGATGAAAAGAAAGTGTTGATTATAATGTCTGGGCCAAGTTTCAAGCTGCTATGCGATAAATCGATGTTTAGACAGGCATTAAGTAACCTACTATCAAATGCCATTCGGTATTCACCTGAAAATGACACAATTACGGTAACCACAACTGAAGAACATGATAAAAAAATGATCTGTATCTCAAATCATGGTGAAGCTATACCACCAGAACATATTCCTCGCCTATTCGACCGTTTCTACAGGGGTGACCCTTCACGAAAAAGAGATGGGCAAGGAGCAGGCTTAGGGCTAACAATTGCTAAGGCAATTATAAATGTGAACAACGGTGATATTATCTTAGAGTCGTCTGCTGAGAAAACTAGCTTTAGCGTTGTATTTGAAAATAAAAATTCACATGGTGTTAGTCAATAAGTCATTTTATCTTATTAATTTTAACATTGGAGAGTGAGTAGATATTTCCAGACATAGAAACAGTTCACACTCGATCTGACTGCCACTAATTTTAATTGTTGTTAAAGCAAACTGGTATTCTTGGCGACTGGTGGGGTGTTGCCGTCAGACAGTTCAGGATTCGAGCAATATCAATGTTCGGTTCTCGATCAATATGATAATAAAAATGAAATTGAGAATCGGCGTCCCTAAGGTCAGCAATGTTGCACTTGCTGTCATTATCTATCGCCTAATAACTGTATCCATATGCTAGATTTAGAATGTTGATTGGTACAATATTCAACAATTTTAGGTCTCATAAACTCTTAATAATATTTTTGCTGATTTTACACGCCGATAGTGGTTAAAGTTCAGAGTTAAGTAAAGCTTTTCAAGCAGTTGAAATGATTTTCGCGGATAAGCTTTATTCATTTGACTATATCCCTTAGCGTTAGCTTCCCAGTGTACGAAAGTACCTACTTCATGATCTCGCAGCGTATCCCTACAATACTCAAAGAGTGGGCCTTTGTCAGTGAGTGAATGATAGAATTGAACCATTTGCATTGGATCGTAACGCCAAGGAAATCGTAATTGTTCAATCTTCCAATGTTCCAAATATCCTGACGATATCAGTGCTTTCGAAATTTGAGAATCTAGTTCTTGCCGCTCGATCAATAACTTGTCGACATCATTGAGACTCTCAATTTTTTTGTCGAGTGTCCTCACTTTTGTAAGAAAATCGTTGGTTACCTCTCGCATTCTCTCTGTAGTATCTTCCAGTTCAATGCCTTCTTCATCAGCAGATACTTTCAGCCACGAAGGCTCAATTATCATTAAAATATCAGACTTCTTTAATTCTTCTGGAGCGCAAAAATCAGGGTTAGCAACCAATGCTATTCCCGCTGATGCATATGCTCTTGCAACCATTAGAGAACAAAACTGCTTTGCACTTACAGATCCCGTCTTTTTTCTCTTCACCACAGTAGCTGCATCACGTCCACTATAAGAAGTTCCAGTAGAGGCTCTTGCGTATGTGATTATCTTTTCAAGTTTATCTGTTGGTAGTGGTTCCTTAGTTCTCAAAATATATATTGAGTTATTGTCGTCATATAATATTTTCTGAACATTTCTAGCTTGGACGCCGTCTATCGTTGAGTCCATTACCGACCCAGCCTGTGTGAAAACTATTGATCACCTTTTGGTCTAAGTTCTGGCTTCTTATGATCAAACAATCTTAATGTTACCGCCTAATAAACCACCACTTTTAGTATAATTATATGGTCAGATAAACCATAGAGTAAACGTGATGGCACATCATATTTTAGGCCAATCAAGAACCCAAACTACCCTTTTTCCCGAAGTGCTTGATGACTTTATTTCTGAAGATAACCCCGTTCGAGTCGTAGATGTATTTGTTGATGGTTTAGATCTGCACGCACTTGGATTTGATGGAGTGATTGCTAAAGGCAAAGGTCGTCCAGGTTACCATCCAGCCGTCATGCTCAAACTCTACATTTATGGTTACCTTAACCGCGTTCAATCTTCTCGTCGTTTAGAAAAAGAAAGTAACCGTAACGTTGAATTGATGTGGTTGTTGACGCGATTATCACCCGACTTCAAAACAATTGCTGACTTCAGAAAGGATAATGGTAAAGGCATAAAAGCCGTATGCCGAACCTTTGTTCAGATGTGTCGCGAGATGAATATGTTCGCAGATTCACTCTTTGCCATCGACGGCAGTAAATTTAAGGCGGTAAATAGCAAGGACAACAATTACATACCGAGCAATGTGAAGTACCGAATTAATAGGATTGAGGAAAATATTGCAGAATATCTTAGCAATATGGATACGCAAGATAAGACAGAGAAAAGTGATAATAAGGCCTCCCCATCTAAACTAGAGTGGTTTCAAAAACGCCTTGCAGAGCTGCGAGTTATTGAAGAAGAAGTCAATGCGCACCCAGACAAACAGGTATCGAAAAACGACCCAGATGCGCGTTTGTTACTGACTCGGCATCTGGATAGACAGGTTTGCTACAACGTACAAACGGCGGTCGACACCAAGCACCATCTTATTGTCAGCCACGACATTGATAAGGCAGCCGATAGAGGGCAATTAACTTCGGTGGCGAAACAAGTACAGCAAGCGATGAATAAGAAAGACATCACTGTCCTTGCAGATAAAGGTTACTTCAGCCGCCTTGATATCAAAGCGTCTCACGACCTAGGCATTACCGCTAATGTGCCTCAAACTGATACCTCTGGGTCGGCAAGAAAAGGGATATTTAACAAATCTCTGTTTAGATATGACAAGGATAAAGATGTATATATTTGCCCTGCGGGAGAAACCTTACAAAACCGTTTTCGTGCTACGGAAAAAGGGGTTGAACAAGACATTTACTTTAACAATATCGCCTGTAGTCACTGTGAAATACGTGCTAAATGCACTCAATCCAAGAAAGATCCGCGGCGAATGAGACGATGGATACACGAACCGATTATAGATGCCATGCAAAAACGACTTGATGACAATCGCGACATTCCGGTGCTCAGGAAACAAACTGTCGAACATCCATTCGGCACCATCAAAATGTGGATGGGTGCGCAGCACTTCTTAATGACACGCAAGCATAATGTGTTAACCGAAATGAGTATCCATGTGCTGGCATACAATCTGAAAAGAATGATGTCGATAATGGGAGTGACTGGATTGATATCGGCTATGACGGCCTAGGCTGTTATCCCTTTAAAATCACTTGCAAAGCCTTACAAACAGCCAATATCGCCATCCAAAAGTCTATTAACGACGCAATTATAAATCTCGAATAAATACCCAAGACAACAACCCCCACGCTAAGAATGTGACTGAAGCGGTCTTAGATCGGCATTCAAAATAGTTTTAACACGGGCTGGGCCCAAAGCGGACCTAACGAATTTAGCAATTTACCGTGGTATCCAAATACGATTCATCATTAAAGAGAAGCTATAAAGCCCCCAATGAGCACTTTGGAACTTCATTCGCGTGTGCCGTTGAAATAAAAAAAGTAGTAAAAACATTTCTTATTGTCCTAGCTCGCCTTGATATTGGGTGTTCGACTAAGCTACTTAGTTTACTCTTCAACTCGTCAACATGAATTTCCTTATTTTCTATGGCTGCTCTAAGGGACACAATAATATTAAAAATTTCTTGGGGTGTGTAGCCGTCTAAGCCCATTACGACTACGTCTTTACTTGAATAATTGGTTTCCGAGTCAGGTGTATCTAAAGCTTCTCGCAACTTAATTACTGGGAATGTTGTACCGATGATTGCGATCTTTTCAGTAAGCAAATTATCCCCAACAATATTCCTGAGTAAACGACTAATGTATCGAGCAGTATCAATACTATAACTCTTTTGTAGAAACTCGACTTTATTGGTAGGAAGGTTGAGCTTCGCTGACTTTTTCTTATTATGTAAGTTAGCGACAATACTATTTATTGGAGCATAAAAAGGAATTGTAGAAATATTACTATAAATATAACTATCGTCTTCTAGTCGACGATTAAAATTACATAAATATGCGCTTAATGTGGCCTCAATATCATTTGTGTCTGAAATGGGATCATTGATAATAAGGTACAAATAGAAATCGGCTTCACTTTCTTCTTGTGTTAAATAATCCCGACTTATAACGTACTTTTTTGTCAATACTTGGGCTACTGAAGCAAATATCATTGAACCCCAAAAAATACTATCTGTGTTATTCGCTATATTGATAACACCATCTCTAACAAAAGGTGTTTTCTTCATTGAACGCTCTGTTGATACGCATCCAGATAGTAAAATTAACATGAGGCAATAAAAAGGAATTCTATGACTAATCATCTCATTCGTTCCTTTCATTTTCTTTGTGAGTTCGTAACCTAAACACTAACAAGTGTCCGAAATAAACGAATATAAAAAGTGATAAAAC
>Ga0209309_10002289_pt1 | contig 17712 bp, 16 predicted proteins | sample COGITO_mtgs_1204_2_FD_184807 | JGI IMG/M metagenome (GOLD analysis project Ga0209309, IMG submission 184807) | Pelagic marine microbial communities from North Sea - COGITO_mtgs_120412 (SPAdes) (version 2) | ecosystem: Environmental > Aquatic > Marine > Epipelagic ... | reverse complement strand
TCAAGGTTTCGAGGTGTGCAGGACAAGACGGTGTGGGACCAGCCGCACTCGCTGCTGCGTGTCCCCGCAGAAGAGCTCCCTGAATTCTTCCATTGGCCCACGGGCGTGCAGCCCCTCGACACGTCTCTCCCGCAACCCTCCCTACCTCTGCGCCCGCCGCCAGGAGTGCGTCCGGGGTACTTGCGCATCTTTGTGCAATCGGAACATTCTGCTGGCAGCTCCTAAGCCTCCTGCTCCTTGACCCTGTAGGTTGTTACCACCCGTCACCCTGGCCTCCAAATTTGCAGCATGGAAAGGGCCGCCACCTGGTATAGAACGACTGCCCCCTCTTCCTGCGGAGGTCTATGTGATGCTGTGCCCCGCTCTAGGCGTGCCACCTCAGCAGCCAGATGTGCTGGCCATGGACGTGTCTGAGGATGCTGGTGGGTGAGTGCAGACTCGGTTGTAGCGCGCCTAGAGTCGCCGCGGGGGCCGGTAATGGCATATTCTTTCCGAAAGGACACGGGGAATGACGGAGCAGAGTGGCAGCCCGAGGAGATGGAGGAGGAGCTCGGTGGTAGAGAGGCGGCAGCCTTTTTCCGGTCAGCATTTCAAAGCCCCTACTCCCTCGCCAACCCCACCTTCCTCTACACCTCAACCCGCTTGCGCCCAGCAAGTGAGCTACGTACGAGTGCCGGTGCAGGCACCTAACCGAAGAGCGTGTGCGACGAGGCGTGGTGTTTCCCCAAGGCCCAAACGGCACCTTTGAGCCGGGCCCGATGCCGATCGGCTCAGACGTGACGTGCGCCTACGCGGAAGGGGTCGGCGGCGCGGCTGCGTTGGTACGTATTTCATATTTTGAGCGCACCTCTTTTTTCCTGGCCAGCCGCGTGTTCGACCCACAGATGTTGGTGCGTTTTCCAGGCGGCGATGATGACAAAGGGTGTTGCTGTTCATGTGCCGCAAGATTTCGAATTCGTTTTCCAGGCGGTGGAGGCCTGCCAAAATGGACAGCGAGTGATCTGCGACCCTGGAACGCGCTGCTGGGGCATCGCGTCAGAGGTACGCGCCAGAATGAGCAGTTCTCTCCTTCTCACTCGTGCCACGCAAAGGATTCCTGTGCAGGATTGCAAGAATCAGCCAACGGATGCGACAAAAACAGGTCTATCCAAGGTGGTCGATCGAAGTCGCAGAGTTGCCAGAATCGTCTAGTTTGCAGATGAAACAGCGTCTCTTCCACCTCGAGGTCGATTGCGGGTCCTCTCTCCGTGTAGACTGGTTGCATCAATTGAGGCATTTACTTACTCTTTTCCACACAGAAATCGAGGGATGTATCTTATGTCTATGGGTGAGCAGGGGGCTGGCATCAACGTTTCTGTCCTTCAAGGACAGTGGCGGTTGAGGTCTCCACATTTTCCCTCTCCATTTGAGTCTTCACCCTTCTTTCTCCTGCCGACGTACAATTCGGTGAACGGTCCCACTGTCATCCTGGTTACCAAATTTGTGTGTTGCTGCAGCAACGCCTCGCACGGAACCTTCTCTCAATCTTCCTTCTCCTACTCTACTCTTCAAATGCAACCAGTCTTTCAGGTCTGCTCACAATTTCCATGGCTGGAATAGTGAGGATCAAGAATTGCTGATAAGTCGGGAGGAGACCCACAGATTTTCAGCGGACCTTGGCTACTCTCCGAGACAGATATTCGCTGTCCAAATGGAATCTGTGTCCAGGTGCATTGCAATGATGCCATCGCTATGCACAGTCAGAATCCTTCTCAAGCTCACATTACCAATCGCTCCGTCGTTGCCAGGTATCGGCCTGTGGGTTGGTGGAAGTGCACGACAGCTTCATCGGTGGAACCTCGGTAGAATTCAAACCGACCGAAATCGACAAACCCTCCTGCGCCAGGTACGTGTCCTACTCTGCTTCCATCAATTAAAAATGACGGTATTGTCTGGCCATGTTTTTGAAATCTTCCAAGCGCGCATCAGGATTGCAGTGGACGTGAGATACAACGGAAACATCACTCTTCTTGACTCAGTGCTCGAGAATGTCGGGTGAGCTCCTCTCCGACATCCAATCGTTTCAATTAAATTCGAATTTTAGCAAATCATAAGAGCATTTTCAACCAGTTGGCAAAGTGGCTCTGCGGTTCATGCATGCATGTACTCGTTTACGAATCTTCTCCGATGCACCATACGACATGCACGCGTTGCTCTTCAAATCAACTTCGTTGCTCATGTGAAGGTCTCCTCTGCTTCCATCAAAGTTCTGAATTTGCGTGAAAGACTCTAGAGAGAGAGATCAATAATGAACAAGGGCGACAGGATTTACTAAGTATGACCATGTGAGAGATGCTGAAAACCCGACAATAATGGAACAGATGCAAGAGAGCATCATAGAGGAAGCTGAAGATGGTGCCTTCTGGTCTGAGTGTTACCAGACCATTCCTGAGTCTTGCATGGCAGAGTTCAAGGATCTGGTGAATTTAGAAGAGTGGCCCGACCCGGTTCGTTCAAGCCTTCAAAGATAGAGACAGCGAGAAATCTCAGAATTTATCTGCAATATGGTGTATACCCCTACGACGCATAAATGAATTATTGATAAATCAGCATGGAATTCCTCGCAGATCCAAGGAATATCTGAAAGCAACATGCGGTTCCATCCAGCAGCACAAGGAGACTGGCCTAATGTCCCGGGCGAGGAGGCACTTGAGAGCCCTCACATTTGCATCCCATCATTGAGTCGATTGCCGTTTCCTGACCATTTCGATTCCCAGGTCGAACGAGGGCGATTAGAGGTCTTCAATTGTACCATCGTGGGTAAGGCATGGCTCGACCACAATCGTCCTCAAGACCTTCGAGTTGAACCACCGAGCCTAGCTGCTCAGCTGCTCTGAAGATAGTACATGTACATGCATGTGAATTGATGTAGCCTCAAAAGGTTGGTCAGATCAGTAGATTGCCGCTGCATCGCCCGATCCTGGTGCCTTCACATTTCAATTCACAGGATCTCAGACAGATCCTGCTTCAAGAGAGACAGATACGTTTAATGACAAACAGTCACTTCACAGCATGATCGCATATTCAATCTGATTCACACAACGTTACTTGCTACTTCAATTACAGCTAATATTTACTCAACGACCCCTGTTTATCTCACTTCGACTGCCGCTCCGATTTCTCCGCTACTGGTGAAATTTTCTACAGCGAACCCTGCATGCATCAGGAAGATTTGGCACGGCTCGACACGAGTGGCCCAGCATCTACTGGAAGTATTTTTGTTCTACCGAAGTCACCCTCGTCTTCGCCATACCCTTCGAGCTCGCGTTCTTGCCTTTTGACTTCTCATCTATTTCCTCGGAACTGTTTTGTTTTCGCCTGGTTCACTGCATCTGCTGCTCCTTCGCCTCAGTTTGTTCCAACACCGTGTCTGCTGGCCCCACTGACTCTTCGACAACTGGCGGAGAGTAGTTTCCTTCTTGTAATTTGGGAAACTCTGACTGGTCAACCTCTACGGCAGCGCTGGGTCCATCAGCGTCTCTCTCAGCACGTGTTTGTGTCTCCGTGCTGCACGTAGCAGTAGGCTTGGACTTGTCGTGCTTCGCCAGCTGCAATGCGTCAACCTCTCCGCGCCTTTCCAGCCCAATATCACCTTTAGTCGATGGACCCGGAAGGCGGCGACGAAGTCGCAACCGCGCCGCGGAGCTGCGAAAGGCACACTGCAGGGTCAAAACTGCAACTTGGCGGGTGAGTGCTGGTAGTGGACCCGGAGCGTCGCGTAATGCAGAGAGAAGCACTGTGTGCAGCGCCGGCGAAACTTGCCCCAGACGGAGCAGAAGAGTGCGCAGCTCGTGTTCCATCTCCTCAACAGCCCCGGTGGTCCGCGCCGTTATTTCCCCGCCAGAGGCAGGCTCCGCACCCTCCTTGTCGCTCAACAGAGACAGCGGCAGCTGGAGTGACTCGCCGCCATCGCCGTTGTTTGGAAACATTCCGATCAGTGGCTCCTCGGCCACCCCTTTCGGCGTATCTCCTGGCATCAGATCCGCCTCTCGCTCGCGCACACTCGCTCGAAATCGCTCGTCCACCCGCTCACTGTTGCCCCAGTCGCCGAGTGCTTCTGTGTCATCCGCGGCAGAGGCACCCGTCACGGGCAGAGCAGCAATCGGGGTTGGGGCTACAACGTCTGGAATGTCTGAAATAGGCGCCAAGAGCGCTGCCGCCGCCTTGCGCAACGTATCGCGGAGACGCATGACTTGCACGAAGCGTGGCTGCTCCTTCAGTGCCGCGCGCTCGCTGCTCGGCAACCGAGCGAGGGTTGCGCTCTCGTCGTTGCAAAGGGCTTCCACATCCGACAAAGCAGAGAACAGAAGTCTCATTCGCGGCTCGCTCCCAGCAGGCGAAGAAAGTGCCGCTTGCAGCAGCGACTCAGATCGCTCATCATCTTGTTCATGAAAGTTCTCGGCGACTTGACCCCCCTTGGCTGGGGGCAGTTGAGCTCCCGGCCGATCACTCTCTTCTCCCTGCAGTTCCCCATCCTCGGTACCCTTTGCAGCCCCAGCCGGCAGATCTAGCCGTGCCCGACTTCTCTCTACCCTTCCTCCTTTGTCAGACACTTCTGACGTCGGAAATTCAGGCTCCGCTGTCATCGAAACCTTCTCCTTGCTTCCGCCGCATGATCCCTCGGCATCTGCGGATGCACCGTTCACATCAGAACCATCATCTTTACCCGCATTCTGTTCAATCTCTTTCTTGCCTCCCTCCACCCCATCTGGTTCGCCCTCCATTCGTTTCTCTGTCCCGTCTCTGCGCACGTTATTACGTATCAGTCACAGAATAGTCAGTCTTGTCGCCCTTCACTGACTGACTGCCCGGTACTACCAGAGACCAGAGGATCATGTCCATGGAAAAATGAATGCACTTTCCGCACTGATGCGCGTTGGGGTGAAGTGGGCTGGAAACCTCGCAGCAGCCTCGTTTCGGCGATCGATGGCATCCTGCCGCAGCCAAAGCACATTCATAATATCCACCTGCGTCGCAGCCACCCCGCATCACATCAAACTCCTCTGCCTGCGTCGAGCAGGCCGCAGCGCCATGCTAACTACACGGGTGGGACAGAACGAGACAGTCCCAAGCAGCGACTGCAGCGGGTTCCCCTTGGAGGTGGTCCACGCTCAGGTCGCCATCGAACTTGCCAACAGGGAATGCCCACGAGTCCTCGTCCGTGGTTCCAATTCGTTCCTTCAGCACGACACCGTGGGCACAGAGCGAGGCGATCATGACTTCCTCCGGGTTCAGCTCAGGCTTGATGCGGACGTACTCCTCGCACACATTTTTGGCAGCTGGGTCCACAACCTTGGAGAGCTTCTGTAAAGCGTTGCTCTTGCGCACCTGATGTCGGATTGCCTCGTTGATCGAAAGCCCGCGCAGGATCGCAGCGCCGTGTTGGTGAGCTGACGTGCCGTCCGCATACACGTCGGCCTCTGTGTATGCGGTGTACACATGCGTGCAGGCGTCAAGGATTCCCGCATCCACGAGTTCCATCTGCACTTTTGGCTCAAATGAAAGGTTGCGGAGGGCGCCAAGAGCGTATCGCACCATCTCACGGTTTTCGCCAGACGAGACGATAAAAATCAGAAGCGCATGCACCCGAATCTTAATTATTTTAGCTCGGAATGTCTGGCCCGCCGAGATGTTCATGAGTAGAGCTGCAATCATGAGGTTGCGGTTCTGCGTTGCACGCGAAAGTTGCGCAGATCCCGTATCGTGCATCGACTGGTCTACCTGTGCGAGCAACTTCTCGACGATGCCCGTCTTCCAGATCCGAGCGCGGTTCGCATCGTTCTTGTGTGCGAGATTTGCAAGCGCACCGCACAGATTCATAACGAGAGTGTCCATCACAGGGCGCTCGTCGAAAATCTCTGCAATCAACGTAATCGTGGGCTTGAGAGTCAGCGGGTCGACAGCCTTGCCAAACTTCTGCGAAAGAGCCTCGTTCGCCACCATGTTCATGATGGCGCCTGCGGCGCAGTAGCGTGTGATGGCTTCTTGAGGCGGCAGCTGCAGCCACTTGAACATGGTCTCAACGAGCCCGAGCTCTGCTAGCTTGGCCTGCATCGTGGCGGACTGCGCGAGGTCGGCGAGCAGAATCGCCAGACGTTGCCGGATCACCGGCGAGAGGCGGTGCCCGTGCGACGCGAGGGTCGTAAGTACAGACAGATCGATCACATCTTTGTTGCTCATGCGTAGTCGATTTTTGGGGCAGTTCCAAATGAGCGCAACGAGCGCAGAGAGGACCTGCTCGATGACTGCATCGTCGTTGTGCGGCGGCATGTAGCGTGCACAGAGATCGACGAGCGATCGTAGTCCATTATGCGTCGCAAAGTCGAGCTGGTTGCGCTCATCGTCGGTCGAGAGGAAACGCTGGAAGTCCGGGGTCGACTTACGAAGTGCAAGGTTGCGCACTGCAATAGCGACGTGAATGACGACGAGGCCATTCTTGCAGTGGTCCAGCATCTGCACCAGCAGCTTGTGCAAATCCAAGTCGAGCAGCGCCACACGATTCAGCGGTTCAAACGTCAAATTCGCAATCACGCCGAGGAAGTAGGCGAGGACTGGGTGCGGGAGCACAAGCTTGTTGTCCTTGTCCTTGAGAAGGCAAGTGTTCACGATTGCGGGGACTAGCCCGGCGCGGATGAATGCCCTCCGTACCTTGCGCGAAAGCGAGAGGTTCTGCAGCGCCTGCGCCACGTGTTTTCGAATAATGGACGTGCCGCGCTCGAGGTGTTTGAGCTTCACGCACTTATCCATCGCAAGGCGCAGCGCCTCAAGGCCACCTTCCTGCTCCACTGCCTCGCGGTTCTTGTCGCAGAAACATACGTCCATGATCGCACCGGTCGTCTGCCGCAGTTGGGACTCTTCCTTAGCCTCGATACACAGCTGGATTAGCGGCTTGATTGCACCAGCGGCAGTCGCCCTCTTTACAGTCGATCGAACTTGTATGAAAGCCCAGATGGCACTGACCGCTGCTGCTCCGCTCCCCTTGCGCCATGGAACATTCTGTGCGGACACAGCATAGCGACCCGCCGCATGATCCTCGCCGCCCTCAGGTATCTCGTCCTCTAATCCGAAGCGCATCATTTGGATTACCACTTCGACCGCACCGCGCTCAACTAGCAGTTTTGCATCAATCTCGCTGTTCAGCACCAGTCCCGCGATCGCTGAGCAAGCCTGCATCATCAGTGGGACGCTCCTGTTCCACGGCAACGACCAACTGTGAATTCAATGTTCTAAATGATGTCGCGCTCTTATAGACAGGGCGCTCTTACCTGTGGCGCTGGGTCGCAGCGCACCAGGACACCAGAGTCTCAACGATGAGTGGGCGAATCCGCTCTCCCTCTACCCCACGCAGGTCGTAGGTTCGCGCTCCAAGACGCTGCGCAAAACGAACCAGTACTTCTTCCGCAGGGGGCTTGGCCATGACGCGCGACATCCTCCAATCGAGGTCGCCCCAAATGCACCAAGCAGTTCCTTAGCCAGAGGATGGGTTCCAGGCGCAGCTTTCCTGCTTGAGTTTGCAGGAGGGCACCCTATCGGCCTTGCACAAGGAACATACCCTCAACTTCAATCAACGATCTCTCGCCGTTTTTCTAATAAGCTTTACATTCAAGGATTTGACCGGCCAACTAAAGGGGTGTAACGAGTTATCCCGACCGGGGTCGTGGGATGGATGGGCAGGTATGGAGCTTTCATCTGGTTCATTATCTTATACAGTGATGATAGATTTGCCTGATTCGCGTCCTGGGAACGGCGCAAAGTTCATTCTGGGCGTTGAAAGTGCCGGAGTCGGTCAGGCTGACGCGTCGTCCCCCATTCTCGTGCCGCGCCCGTTCGCTCCGCGTTTGCCGCCGGAGCAGTGTTTGAAGTCTATTTCGTGGAACAAAGTTTCACAGGGCCAGTACTGGCGTAGAAGTCACACAATCAATTGGGAAGACGTCCCGTCACACAGCGCCGAGGAAAGCTGGATAGCAAAAGGGCGTCTGTCGCTCTTGCAGCAACACTTCGCGGGAAAAAGGAGTTTGAACGACTCGAAGAGGTTGTCTCGGCTCCGGAAATTCCGAGGATGGGCACTGTGTGAGAAGGTCTTGCTGAGTTGGTGTCTCATCGGGACGCGTCGGGAAATCGTACGGGCCCTGCGGGCGAAGAGGGAAGCTCGATTGAAGCAAAGAACGTTCCTGCTTCTTTTTCCCTATGCTGATGAGGTGCAGCAAGCAGACTTTTGCGAAGTTTCGCGAGAAGAGCTATTGCGCACTTTCCTAGACGTGACAGAGAGCTTGCCGCCCCCGCCGATGAGTCCACTTGGGCGGCGCTGCGTAGAGATGGAGCGTGTGAACTCGGAGCTTCTCCGGGATGACTCGTGCGAGAGTGCACGGGGTGCAGGGGGGAGCCCCCAATTCCGGTATGGTGAGTCGGCTGAGTGGCCTTCACGCGAGGAGGAATTATGGGCACTCGAGACGCGCTTCGCTGCATGGTTCCGCCCGCGCTTCGCAGCACGCTGTATGATGCGCTTTGCAGAAGCAACGGTGCGTAGCAAAACGAAAGCTCTCTTAATGGAGAATTGGCGTACGCGACTGCGGAGCACATGCCTACTATGTTGGGCGGACAACGTTGCACTGAGGATGCATAACCGCGAGCTCTGCTACTTGGGGAGGCTAATGGTACAGCGACAAGCACTTATGCCATGGAAGTTGGCGATTCGTCACAACCTCGCCGCAGCATCGCAGTACCGGGCAGAGACTCTTCAGCGCCGAGTGCTCTACGCCCTACTCCTCAGCGCTGCAACATCAGAGCATGCCCATGCCCGTCGGGAGGTATCTCCAGCGCAGTCAACAAACTGTATCGGATTCAAGGTGACATCGCCTCACTTGTAATCAATTCTTTCGCAGGCACTTGCACCTCTGTGTGCCGTGGAATTGGAGGTCGCCCCAGCGACACATGGACCGCGCCCTCTCTTTTGGCAGGTCGCGTGCTCTCGCAAATCGTTGCAGCAGGCACTAGCTCTCCCCGCGCTGCATGACATGTACCGCTGCTTTATCCCGCAGGGGTTACTGCAAGGATTACGCAGGCGACGGTGTCAGAAGTGGGAAATGCAATCTTTCCGAAAGCATCGCTGCAAAAAGTGTGCGCCACCGGTGGGATCAGCGCTATCTGGAGGAGCACGGCAGCGCATCGATGCAGCAGCTGCCAAGGTTAGGTGCGCACATCTGGCATTGCTTCCGCATTCAGATATCCTCATAAGAATACAGGACTCAAGTTCCTGAGCAATGCACGGTCTCACACGGAATCACGCTGTTGCGAGTGCCGGACGCTTGTGCAAAGTATTCATACACACTGCACGCGACAGAGGCGATCAGTACTGTTTAATGGACAATAACGTCACGGCTCTCCTTTGATGCTTTGTCGGCACAAACTTTCCAAAATCCAATTTTCATCTGTGTAAAACGAATCTAAATTAGATCCAGGATTATTAGTGAGGGCTTCGTCCTGACCAGGGAGGGAGCCCAGATAATTCGCCATTCCTGGCCGCTGCTTTCTCTGTGTCAAGTCAATTGGTAAGCTACAGTAGCCAGGGCAGTGGGCGCGTGCTGTTGTGGAAAACGCGAACGTAGCTCTGACGCGACATCAGCAGATCGTCCCCGAACATTCGTGTCGACGATATGTCATGGCTATTCGGGGGCAAGAAGGTGGATCCGAAGGAGCAGGTTTCAGTCTTCAGTCCTATCCGCCCTCCCTCCCTCTATTCTCGCTTCCCTCTCACTCTCTGTCCCTCTCATTTGTGCGGATCGTGGCAAAGATCAGCCGTTTCTGTCCTCGCAGCGCGCTGAGTTGCAACGCAGACCGCAGGGAACTGGTTTCCTGAAAGAGAGATTGGGCGAACAGGCACGTGAATGGAAGAGCACTTTGCGAAAGGAGCAGCGCAAAATTGAGCGCGAAACGACCAAGATCAAGCGCGAAGAGCAGGTCACTCGCCCGCACAACAAAAACGCCCAACACAGACTGTACAGCTGAACCTACATTTTTGGGAGCAGAAGATCCACATGGAGGCCAAGAAGTTAGTAAAGGAGGGACGGGTCGACAATGCAAAAATCCTTGCGTACTTGCCCATCGCCGTCCCCAGGGCCCGACTGGCTTCAGTGCTAAAGAACGCGCAATTTTGAGGCCGGACTGCAGGAAGGTCTCACGGCGGCGTTGTGCCTTGCAGTAAAGAGATCGCTCGGAGCCGACGGGCGCGAGAGCGTATGATGTGCACGAAGGCAAACCTCAACACTATGGAGATGAATCTACAGCATCAGATTGCTGAGAGTAAAGTGCTTGGGGTATTGAAGGCCAGTTCGGAGATGATGGCTACCATGAACGAGTTGATCAAGGTGGCAGAAGTGCGAGAAACGATGATGGGCATGTCGAAGGAGATGGCCAAGGCGGAATTCATGCAAGAAAACGTGCAAGAGATGTTCGATGACCTGGTCTGGCCCATCTTTCAATCACCTTATGACCCTATCAGCATTCGAGCCCTCCCTGAGTGTTCGTACTTGCAGGAGCCAGAGGAGGCAGAGGAAGAGCAAGAAGCTGTGGTTGATGCAATTTTGAACGAGATTCTCGGTGAAAAGATGGCGGTTGCTGGAAGCTCGCCCGCCAGTGCTCCACAGATGGCCGCGCGCCCCGCTGCCGCAGCTGAGGAAGAGGCGCCAGCCGAGGAGGAAGAGGACGACATCTCGGAAATGCAGGCACGCATCGCCGCGCTCCGCGCCGCATGAGTCCTTGACGCCTGCTTCCACGAAGCCTACACGCGTGTTCCTCGATTCAAGGGTGACGTGAGAGTGGGCAGAAGGATTTAGCGACTGTATGCGCCCCAAACATGTTCCAGCGCCTAGAGTCGCTGTGGTCCGGGAGTCGCTGTGGGATGAGGTGTAAATTGCTCGCAAGGTTATTGGGGGGGCGCGAGCTTGGATCCCCAAGAACACGTGTATTGAGACGCCCGAGCACTTGGAGGTGGATACAATTGATGCTCGCGTCTCCACTTGCTAGCGCACCTCTTGGGGGCTCGCAACTTCTGCCTTCAGCCCTGAAATCGCCACACTGAAAGCTGCAGGGACGCAGACGATGGGCTGCAGCCATTGTCGTCGGCGAATAGCCTGCACTCATCGGGCCTTTGGCTTCACCTCACTTTCCTGGACGGCGTGCAACCAGACGGCCTCGCCCACCCGGTTTTGCTGGTCGTAGCCCTTGGACCAGTCACAGCCAACAGCGTATCCGAAGACGTCCCCTGTGTGGTTGAAGTCTACCGCCGTGATAGAATTCGACATTTTGGGAAAATTCTTCAGGCGCGTCTTGGCATCCTTGTCCCAAAAGTTGAAAGTGCCGTCGGAGCCAGCAGTGGCAAATGTGCCGAGGCGATGAAAGACGATGGCGTTGACAGCATAGATGTCTTGAGTGTTGCTATCACGGTGACACTTGAATGCGAAGTTCAAGTGTTTGTCTGCGTCGGAAATGTGGTAGATCTGAACTCGGCCCTCGATCGAACCAATCGCGTAGCCCTTGTTGTCGCTGAAGAGTGCCACGGTTCGGATCTGGTGTCTCAAGGGCGATTGGTGCGTATTAACGGGCGCGGATGGGTTACGCAGGTCGAAAACGTGGATGTTGCGATCCGCACAAGCAACTACCGCTACCTCATCGCGCACGTCCATTGCGTAGATGCGCTCGCTCAATTGCACAGTGCCCGCAGGCGTTCCGCTTGTCAACTGATTCTTGGCCCAGAATTTGAGGGTCTTGTCCCAAGACGCTGTACAAATCATGTTGAGGGCAGGAACATAGTGTACCGACTTGATCGGCTGATCATGCTGCGCAAACTGCACGGCTTGGTCACTCTGCAAATCCCAAGCCTTCCCTTGTTTGTCCGCCGATCCTGTGTAGATCTTGGTCCCGTCGCTGTCCCAGCATGCAGACAACACCGCCTGCTTGGAGCCAAGCAGTGAGCCCCATGATACCCCTGTGGTGAAATAATAACAAGCAAGGATGAAAAGACTGTCGCGCCTGCGTGTGCGGATTGCTCGTCATCTGCTTGATTCCTTGAGACCTGAATCAGCCATAGGCATCATTTCAGCAATGTTGCCCGATCATCGGGCTGCGGTCGGCACTACATCATCTCCAAACAGCGAAACCCTGGGGGCAGGGTTGGCAAGTCGTGGAAACCTACATTAGTGAGTTTCCCGACTTTTGGAAGCTGTAGACTTGTACAGAGTTGTCCCTGACAAGGATCCCAGGTGAGGGAACCCCTCGCAGCCAGCTCACACTGAGAACATTATCCAGTCAACGACAGATAGTGGCGAACGTGTTTCAGAATCCTCACCAGGCAGCCGTGAGGAACATGTTCTGGTTGGGGGAAAATTTGAGGCATTGAACCGTATCCCCAGGTGAAGGCTTCACCTGCCAGCGCATGCGCACAATTATCCATCTGAATCACACGCTGGGATAAGCAGGTACACTGCACGACGGGGGATTCCTCAGGAGCATCAAAATTCGGAGGGAATGCGTGGCTGCCGTCTCAGCCGAAGGACTGGCACGTGTTGCAAGTGTTGTGACGCGGGACGTGAGCAATACCTCATGGTCTGATGAGTTTCCACAGCCGAATGCAAAAGAGGCACAGAAAAGTCAGCGCGACCTACCATAGCGCGCGCGGTGGCAGCAGCTCCTGCCCTCAGCTAAAGAGCTAGGTCGATCCCTGCGCAGAGTACTTCTGATGTGAGGCGGCGTGGTTCAAGTAAGGCTCACCTGTACCCTGCATCTGGCAACAAGCTCAATCTCGGTCTCTCCTTGTCAGCGGCGCAAGGGTCCGTGCGGCCCAAGTTCACGTAGTGTGCACACTACGAGATGTCGACTTTATCGGTTATCGGTATAAGTTAATTTTGACTAGAGCCAACTTTTCTTCCAAGTTGAAGGCAACGGACGTCCCGACGTGCCTGTGAGGAGAGGTCGCCAGGCCAGGGCAAAAAGTCGCAATGGCAGAAGACAAGCAGCCTGAGCTTGCCAAGGTTCAGTCTCTCCATGTGCCGGCATGTCTGTATTCAGAATTCTGTCGCTGGATGATGTCCGTGCTGGAGGATCTGCTAGGGGCGCGATGACCGCGCGCTAACCGCAAACTGCGCAGGTATTCCTGGGGTTCCCGAACCAGCTCTCCAATGATCAGATGGAGTTTTACGACCGCAGCTACGCTGATGACTTCAAGGCGGTCGTGCCCGCTGCTCGTGGAGATATCGGGACGCTGGTCGAGATGGACAAAGAAGAGTGGATTGACCTGCAGAAGGTTCACCGCCCGATCTGAGTCTGGATGTCCGCATAGGCAAATCTTGCGTGGAGTTCATTCTTTTGTTTGTCGATTAGTTGGTGTGCGAAGGCATGCGCATGTGATATCCATGCGTGGGGCGAGGCCCGCCTGAACTTCTTTGCTCTTTAATGATGCAGGCATTCGCGCGCGGGCTGCCCGATCTTGACCACCGGGGAAGAATCTGGCGACCGGTCCTCCCCCTAACATCTCTTTGTCGCCCCCCCCCAATTCAGTACCGCGTCGCCCGATTCAAGGCAGTGCTGAGCTTGCTCCCTGGCCCATGCGTGCCAAGCAGCCTAAGCCCTGGTGCTGCGAGGGCAGATCGACGAGGAGCAGTGGGATCACGACAATATTGGGGGCAAGGATGTGCGACATGTGCACATCATGACGGAGACACGCGCGACGCATACAGGGGACGGTCCGAATTTGCTGAAGCTGGAGGGAAGTGACTACAAACCCACAGGAAAGGTGGTGCAGTGGCCGAAGGAGTGGTGGCAGCTGTCAGTCACTATGGATATTCCACAGCAGATCCTCGAACTACGATTCATCAAAGTCCTTGACACCTCCGAGTGCTCTACAGGGGGCTATTCGCTGGTGGCAGGCTGCCTTTTCGCGATTGGCAAGCCGCTCCCTCCGCCTCCCGTTGCGCTGCAGCATCCATTCCCGTGCTTTCCGCCACTTGATGCGGTCGATACCCACGATCCAAACTGGTGGCAGCTGCGGCTCGAGCTTTTTCGGCAGCTGACAGACAAGAGCAACGAAGAAAAGGCTGAGATCAAGCGCCTCATAGATAGGCAGCTTGCAGAACTGCAGCAGCACCTTGACTACATCTGCGCCGTGGAGGTTGCCTGCGGCGAGAAGCTTGGAAGAAAGTGACATTAATTTGAGATGCCACAAACTTGGAAAGACATACGTTATTGACGCAAACGCGATAAACCCCTCAATTCAAAGATGCCCGACGAGAGAGTCCACAACTGCTAGGCAGATGCAGCATGCCCGACCCCAACGAGGCTGTTTCACACGGGGACCCCTCGCCGTGTGAAACACACGTAGTGCCCTGAGGGCACTGCGTGTGATCGCACTCTGGAACTCGCTGCTCGCCGGCCAAGCTGTCGGGCCAGCGTGCCCCCCATACTGAGGAGTAAGCAAGGAGACTAGGGGGTGGTACTTATCGTCCAACAAGAATTCCACGCACCGCTCTCCCCCATTTGACTCCGGCTATGTGGCGGTGCAGCCGCGACGCGTGTCGGGACGGTCCACCATTGCACCGGGCACAACCAGGCCTCTCCGACACTGTCCGACCCTCTCTAGGGAGATAACATACGTTTACTGACAACAGTCGAACATCGCAGAGCGAAGAACAGCAGGATAGCTGTGGCCGGGAGACAGCGTTAAAAAAAATCCGCAGCTCTAGGCGGAAAACGTTCTGAGGCGGGTCGGTGCTGCTGGAGCCAATATCCAGAGCCCCGGCAGTTGCTTTGCCTGAACGCACCCGACCACGGAGTCAGTCACCCGACTGGTCGATCCGCAAGAGGACGCTGACCTGGCGCTCTCGAGGTCGGAGACAAAGCTGCGCGCTGCACTGCACCAGGAACGAAGGGGGCAGAGGTTTTCACAGGCAAGTGCATTGATGTTTTGATAATACGCCGTACGTGATCCGGTCCCTCGAGTGTGGGCACGGACAGGCCCATCCGGAGACGTACCTGTTGCTCTACAGTTGCTCGACGAGCTGAAATGGAACCAGCTGGGACAGCTTCCGATAAGGACTCTCTTCTTTCTAACGAGCAGGCTGGTGAGATTCGTCATGATACGTCGGCTTCGGCGCACACCAAGTCGTGTGGGGCCACAAAACCTGCGGCCGAGGAAGAGGCAACGGCAACGCCGTCAGTGGCTTCCGGTGCACGTTTAGAACCGCCAGTGCGACAGGCGTCTGGTAGTGGTTGGTTTCCTATGGGTTGGAGGCGAGCGAGTGATGCGAACCAGTCAGCGCGAACTGTGAGCGACAACAGCGCAGTGGGCAGGACCACGAGCCAAGATGCAGAATTAGCTCGTAGTGCTGGGTGGAGCGGGTCTATGTTTTCGATGTCGGGCACGTTCCACGCATCACAGTTCAATCTCTTTAGTGGATCTTCGAAGAACCTCGCGAGCGCGGGGACAGAGGATGACGGCAAGGTGCCGCCAAGTGGGGCGTTTCAGCGTCAGTCGAGCTCCTCGGGTAGCTGGCGCGACCTTCTTGGAAGGAGGCCCTCATCAAATGAGACAGGGGGCGCTCCTGGGCAGCCGGGTAGCGACTTTTCGCGCGCGCCAAGCTCGGGGCTGGAGAACAACAAGGTAGTCGGGAGCTGGATCCGACGCCGAGCAGCGCGGACAAAGGAAGCAAGTGAAGCTAAGCAGACCCCGCGGGAGCAGATGAAGCAGTTGGTCGGGCAAATTTCGTCTCGTCTGAAACGCGAACACGCGGAACTGCACCGTGAGCACTGTTGGGAGCTTTTCGACACTCTGCGGCACGACACGGCGCCAGGCGGCAAGATTTCAGTGCTCGATGATCTCGGCGAAGCGCTCATACGCCTTGGGATTGCGGTTGAAGCGGCACAGCTGCAGCAGATCATCCACGAGGTGTGCGTGAAGCGAGGGCGGGGGCCAGATCGTTGGGAGGGCGTGGGGGTGTCTCTCAAGACACCTGTGTACGACGAGCTCGACTTAGAAGAATTTGTGGCTCTTATGCAGCGCCTCTCCCAAGGTGCTGGTGAGGTAGACCCACTCGTACATTTGTACCGGGTCTTCAAGCGTCTCGACAAGAACAGCGATAAAGTAATCGTGCGCCTGACCCGCTCCTGCGTTCCTGTATTGCGTGACCTCTCACCGTCACTGACTTCGCTTCGTTGTGTCACAGGTCATTGCAGAAGACGAGTTAGTCGAGGCACTTCGTGAGGCTAAAGTCGACGACTTTGAGGAGGCGAACGTACGTGAAATCTTTTCCCAACTGAGCATCGAATACGGCACTGGTGCGCTCTCTGCCTGAACCAGCGCCCGGTTGTACGCGTCATCGTGCCCGAGCAAAACTTGTCGGTTCACCAGTGGTTGGGCGCAGGACTGAAGAAGGGGCTCGACTTTGCATTCTTCGAGTCGTTGATGGGATTCAGCGGTGGGGACGATGCGTACATTCGCGCGGCGTTGCAGGAGCGACGGCATCTGCTCCTCGAGGCCCTCACAACCTTTCATACCTTCGACGTTGATGGGCGTGGGGCAATCGACGTCGCCAAAATTTCCTTCGCAATGCGCGCGATCGGACATTCTGTCGACATGTACACGGTGGCCAAAATGGTTGCACTTGCGGATGAGCGGCACACAGGTGACATCGACTTCGAGAGCTTCTGCCTGTACGTCTTGGGACACTCGGAGGAGGACCTCATGGAGATGCTGCAGGCTCACCGTGTGCAGCCATTGATACTTGATCAGCAGATTGGGACGCAACGCCGCCGACTCACAGTGGACCGACTCGCACCTGCTGCGTGGAAGAAGTCTTTCCATCTCTCGCGACACATAGAAGAAGGTGCTGAGAAGGCTCTTGAGGCGAAGGAGAAGGCAGAATTTGTGTACCAGGACTACGGGCAATTCGGAAAACTCGCCTTCAAACACTCGCTTTTCGATGCATCAATGCCGATTCTCCAACTGCGCTTAGAAAAGAAGATTCTCTCACGTCCCTGGGCCATCACCTGTGCAAAAGATGCGGGAACTGTCACCTCGGCGCGCTTCGCGCCAAATGGACAGCGCCTGGCCGTGTCCTGTCACGATGGGACCTTACGCATCTATGACATTTGCAGCCCCAAGGCAAAGTTGATCGCGACAGTTGAGGCCAACGATCACTTTTGTCTTTGCCTGGAATGGACTCAAGACGGTAGCATGATTGTGACAGGGGGCGGCGACTGGATGGTCTCAATCTGGTCTGCCGAGGACCTTTCCTTTCTCGGCTCTGAAATGGCACACAGTGGGTATGTACGCGCGGTAGCCACTTCCTTCAACAACAAGTACGTGGCATCAGGATCCTCTGATATGTCCCTGCGTGTCTGGAAGTACTTTCCATTTAAAAGCGACGAGCGCCCGCTTCTGGGACATACATCATGGGTTCGTTGGTGCCACTTCTCACACGACTCGAAGCGTCTTATTTCAGGAGGAGACGACCAGACTATTATCGTATGGGATGTCATGGCTGGACAAGCGCTGCAAACCCTCCGCGCGCACTCGCATACCGTCTCGGCTGGCTATTTGTTCCCAAACAACCGTCTCTTCACGGGTAGTTTCGACGAAAATGTGCTGATGTGGACACTTGACACAGGTCTGATCGGATACCTCAA